>OLGO01001373.1_pt1 | contig 16223 bp, 12 predicted proteins | sample 1605861 | NCBI WGS metagenome assembly OLGO01 (sample SAMN03283253) | human gut metagenome | biome: human-associated habitat; material: feces | host: Homo sapiens | place: USA | collected 2013
TATGGACGCAGGTGAAACTGCGCTGACATCCGACTGGTACTGGGGACCGTATAAGGTTTTGTGTCAGGATATGGGACGTAAGCTGGATACCTATAAAATGCTGGATGAAAATAATAAATACAATCTTCCGGCTTTAAAAGCCAAAGTCAACGAGATTTTGGGCAAACAGAAAAGCCTGCTGCTCATGATCAACACTCCGGCTCATAACCCTACTGGCTACAGCCTCAGTGAAGAAGACTTGCAGGGCGTTATCGACATCATCAAAGAAGCGACTTCAGGTACTGATAAAACTGTAACGCTGCTTTTAGACGTAGCATATATTGATTATGCCGGCGAAAAAGAAGAAGTTCGTAAGATCTTCAAAAAGCTTTCTAATCTGCCTGCTAACATTCTCAGTATTGTGGCATACAGTATGTCTAAAGGCTTTACACTTTATGGCCAGCGCACCGGCGCTATGATCGGCGTTTCTTCTTCTAAGGAAATCATTGAAGAATTTGCCGCCATCAACCAATATACAAGCCGTGCGACCTGGTCCAACATCAACCGTCCGGCAATGAAAACTCTGGCTAATATTTACAGTGACCCGGAACTGCTTGCCGCTACCGAAAAAGAGCGTGACGATTATTATCAAATGATCAAAGCACGTGCCGACCTGTTCACAAAAGAAGCCGAAGAATGCGGCTTGCCGATGCTGCCTTATGTAGCAGGCTTCTTCCTGTCCATTCCGGCAAAAAATCCCGATGCTATCTGTGATAAACTGCACGAAGACAATATTTTTGCTGTTCCTTTGGCTGCAGGTGTACGTATTGCCGTTTGCGCAGTACCGCTTAAAAAGATCGCCGGTATGGCTGCAAAAGTACAGGCTGCAATGCAGGCTGTAGAAAAATAAGCATTGATAACAATCAAAGACCGGAGCTAAAAAAGTTCCGGTCTTTTTTCCCATAAGGAGTATTTATGAAAATTAAATTGACATTACCCAACAATATTATCAGAGAGTATCCTGCAGGAACGACGCTGTTGGAAGTCAGCAGAGACTTTGCTGCTAACTATCAAAGCCCGATCGTGGAAGGTATTTTCAATGGCATTGGCACTGATCTGCAAAAGCCTGTTTTTGAAAATGGTACAGTTGATTTTATAACGCTGGATACGGAGGAGGGGATGCGCGTTTATGTGCGCAGCCTGCTGTTCCTTTTTCTGGTAGCTATCAAAGAGCTGCGGCCGGAAGTAAAAATTGAGGCCCGTAATTCCCTGGGCAGCGCTTTATTTTGCGAAATCACTAACGATATCGTACTCAGCAACTACGATTTAAAGGCCTTGGAAGACTATATGAAAGAGCTGGCAGCCAAGTCTGAACCGATCATTTATAAACATATAAATAAAAAAGAAGCTGAAAAAATTTTATGCGAGCGGAACGAAGCTGACCGCTTGGAGCTGCTGCACGCTATTGATGATGATTTACTGCTGACCTGTTATACCTTGAAGGGCCATATGGAATATTTTTTCGGTCCGATGCTGCCGGATTGCGGTTATTTGAAGCTGTTTGAACTGATAAACTACGAAAACGGCATCGTTATCAATTATCCGGAAACGGGTCAGAACGAACTGGATGTTTTTGTTGACAGTCCTAAACTCAATAAAATGTTCCACGAGATGGAAGAATGGTCAACTATGCTGCAATGCAATACTGTTGCCAAGCTGAACCGCATTATAAAAGAGGACCATGCCGGAGTGATCATTCAGGTAGCTGAGGCACTGCATGAAAAAAAGATCGCCGCTATAGCTGATGAAATCACTGATAAAGGCAAAGACGTACATCTCGTGTTGATTGCCGGTCCTTCTTCCTCGGGGAAAACGACATTTGCACAAAGATTGAGTATCCAGCTGGTAGTCAATGGTCTCAGACCTGTGCCGATATCAATGGACGATTATTATAAAGAACGTTTGAATACACCGCGCAAAGCGGATGGATCTTATGATTTTGAAAGCGTCGAAGCGATCGATCTGGAATTATTCAATGACCATTTAAAGCGTCTGCTGGCAGGTGAAACAGTTAAAATACCCAAATACAATTTCCGTACCGGCCTGCGCGAATACCGTGGCCGTGAGCTGACTTTGAGCGATAACTCTGTGCTGATCGTCGAAGGTATCCATGGCTTAAACGAACGTATTTCTGCCGTTGTTCCGGCCCGTAATAAACTGAAAGTCTATATCAGTGCCCTGACGCCGATGTCGCTGGATGATTACAACCGTATCCAGACTACCGATATGCGTCTGCTGCGCCGGCTGGTGCGTGATTCGCAGTTCCGTTCGCATGACGCGCTGATGACTTTGAAGCTGTGGGACGATGTACGCCGTGGGGAAGAAAAATATATTTTCCCATTCCAGGAAGAAGCAGATATTATTTTTAATACCACGCTGGTGTATGAGTTTGCAGTATTGAAAAAGTATGCCGAGCCTTTGCTGCAAGGCGTACCGGAAACAGAAGCGGTCTATACTAACGCGCAAAGACTGCTTGGACTGCTTAGCCATGTGACGCCGCTGGATAAAGAGCTGATTCCCAAAAACTCTATTTTACGTGAATTTGTGGGCGGCAGCGCCTTTAAAGAAGCCCTGTAATTGAATAAAAGCATCACCAACGGCAGCTTTTTTAAAAAGCTGCCGTTTTTATATGTATCCATAGAGATTTGGTAAAATCCTGTTTTTACTTATCCTTGATATTTTGTAATTTATTAATCCGACAAATGGAGTATTTTTGTTGATTTTTGTTGCCGAAACCATTGATAATACCAGTTAAAGAGGTATATAATTATAAAAAAGCTGCCTTTTATTGAATTAAGTAACAGAAATAAATATGCTTTGCAAATGATTGCTTATACAGGGGATAAAGCGCAGAAACAGCGGGCTTAAAGCAGGTTTGTAACCATTGGGGACTTTGACTTTAAGTTTTGTGGCTACAGGAAGAGACGCTGCTTCCTGACAGGGGGATTTTATATGCAGAAGATGATTTATCATTTAGGGGTCGATATTGGTTCGACTACGATCAAATTTGTGGTCTTAGATGAAAAGGAGCGAATAATTTTTAAAGATTATTTTCGCCATTTGTCAGATCCCAGCACTGCATTTTTACAAGAGATTCAGAAAATTCTCGCTATTATTGACGGCAGAGAATTTTCGTTGATATTGACCGGTTCGGCTGGTTTTGGATTTGCCGAACGTATGGGGGTGCCGCATGTACAAGAGGTTATTGCTTGTCGCGCGGCGCTTCGTTCTTTGCTGCCCGAAGCGGAAACAGCAGTTGAATTAGGCGGTGAGGATGCCAAGATAACCTGGCTGGGCAGTTCGCCGGAACAGCGTATGAACGGTGTCTGTGCCGGCGGCACAGGCGCGTTTATCGACCATATGGCGTCGCTTTTGGGTACTGACGCTGCCGGACTTGGCAGTATGGCAGAAAGCTGCAAGCGTATTTATCCGATCGCCTCACGCTGTGGTGTTTTTGCTAAAACTGATGTGCAGGCCCTGATCAACGACGGTGCTTCTAAAGAAGATATCGCCGGCTCGGTTTTGCAGGCGGTAGTTCATCAGACGATCGGCAATTTGTCGCAGGGACGTCCAATCAGCGGCAAAGTTGCTTTCCTGGGTGGGCCGCTGCACTTTTTACCGCAGCTGCGCAAGCAGTTTATTGCTACTTTAAAATTGCAGGCTGACGCAGCTTTGATAACTGAAGATGCGGATTGCTTCGTCGCTATCGGTGCTGCTTTGGCAGGTAAGGACGACGATATTTTTAACGAAGAAAAGCTGCTGCAGGCCCTGGCAAAAGTGAACGATGCGCCGCTGGACGCAGTGGCAAAACTGCCGCCGCTGTTTGCAGATGAAGCTGATTATGAAAAATTCTGCTGCAGACATGCCCAGCATCAGGTAGAGCGTGAAGCTTTGGCCGCATATAACGGTAAATGTTATCTGGGTATCGATTCCGGTTCGACAACTTTAAAAATGGCATTGCTTTCAGAAGATAACAAACTGCTGTGGTCTTATTACAGCGGTAATAACGGCAATCCGGTACAGATCGCCGCTGCTGCCTTAAAGGATCTGTACGGAAAAATGCCTGCCGGGGCTGTGATCGGCGGAGCGGCTGTTACCGGCTACGGTGAAGAAATGATGAAGGTCGCTTTTGGCGCTGACTTCGGAGAAGTTGAGACCGTAGCACATTTACGGGCGGCACAGTTTTTTGCGCTGCAGGTTTCCTTTTTGATCGATATCGGAGGACAGGATATCAAATGCTTTTTTGTGAAAAATGGTATTCCTGACCGCCTGATGCTGAATGAAGCGTGCAGTGCCGGCTGCGGTTCTTTTATCGAAAACTTTGCGCAGGGGCTGGGGCTTGACGCGGGTGAATTTGCCAAGCTGGCTTTAACAGCTAAAGAACCCGTTGATTTGGGTGTACGCTGTACTGTTTTTATGAATTCTAAAGTAAAACAAGCGCAGAAGGACGGTGCGGCCATTGGTGATATTGCAGCCGGGCTGGCTATTTCCGTTGTTAAAAATGCGCTTTATAAAGTTATTCGTCTGCGTGACGCAGGCGAGCTTGGTGATACCATCGTCGTGCAGGGCGGCACCTTCCACAGCGATGCTATTTTGCGTGCTATGGAACAGCTGACAGGCAAAGAAGTCATCAGACCGGATATTGCAGGGCTGATGGGTGCGTTTGGCGCTGCGCTGCTGGCGCACGACCGCTGTCTGGAAAAATCGACATTGGTAGATGCCACAACACTGTCTGCTTTTGACTACCGCAGTAAAAGCTATCGCTGCGGCGGCTGCGGTAATAATTGTTTGGTAACTGCTCACTACTTCCCGGCAGGAGTGTTTCATACGGGCAACCGTTGCCCGCGCGGTGCGGGGCTGCCAATGACCAATACCAGCGCGCCTAATATGTATGCATATAAATACCACCGGGTTTTTGATTACGAACCGCTGCCGTTAGAAGCCGCTAAGCGCGGTGTCATCGGCATACCGCGGATTTTGAATATGTACGAGGATTATCCCTTCTGGTTCACGTTCTTTACCCGGCTGGGCTATCGGGTCGAGCTGTCGGGACCGTCGTCAAAGGAATTGTACGAATCGGCCATGGCCTCCATACCTTCCGACTCACTCTGTTATCCGGCCAAGCTGGTGCATGGACATATCCATGATCTGCTGGCAAAAGGGGTCAAAAAGATTTTCTATCCCTGTGTTCCTTACAATGAAAAAGAATGTCAGAAGGCTAATAACTGCTATAACTGCCCGGTCGTAGCAACCTATGCCGAAAGTGTCTACGCCAATATGGAAGAGCTGCGGGCGGCCGATGTTGAGTTTATGCATCCATTCCTGCCGCTGTACCATGATAAACGCCTGGCAGAACGTCTGGCAGAAGTTTTCCGTCAGGAAGGCCTGAAGCATAAGGAACTGGAAGCTGCCGTACAGGCAGCACGTACCGAACAGCTTAGCTATAAGCAGGAAATCAGAGATATGGGGCACAAGCTGCTGCAAAAAGTGCTGGACGGGCATGGGCATGCCGTAGTTTTGGCAGGGCGTCCGTATCACGCAGATCCGGAAATCAACCACGGTTTGCCGGAGATGATCGCCTCCTTTGGTTTAACAGTCATTTCGGAAGATGCGGTTGCCGACCTGCCGGAAAGCCTTAAAGGGCAGTTGCCGGTAGTTGTTGACCAGTGGTCGTGGCATTCCCGGCTTTATCGGGCAGCAGAATTTGTGGCTGCGCATAAGGAATTAGAGCTTATTCAGCTCAGTTCCTTCGGCTGCGGGCTTGATGCTATCACCTCAGACGTAGTAAAAGAGATTTTAGAGCGTCATCACAGGCTGTATACCTTACTGAAGGTCGACGAGATCAACCATATCAGTTCCGCACGTATCCGTATCCGTTCTTTGCTGGCGGCCATGCGCGAACGTATTGATAAACATCAGGAAACAGACATACCTGCTTATATACCGCCGTCGTTTTCAAAAACAATGCGGAATACACACGTTATCCTGGCGCCGCAGCTTTCACCAGTGCACTTCCAGTTTATGGAAACTGCTCTGCGCCGTGCCGGATACAAGCTGGAGATCGCGCCGCTGCCGGATCGGGAAGCAGTAGCCTTAGGTCTGAAATATGTCAATAATGATATTTGTTATCCGGCAATCCTGGTTATTGGCCAGATGCTGCGGGCGTTGACGTCGGGCAAATATGACCTGAATAAAACCAGTATCGCTCTGTTCCAATCGGGCGGCGCCTGCCGCGCGACCAACTATATCGCTCTGATGCGCCGCGCTTTGCGTGATGCAGGGCTTGGCAGTATACCTGTTTTTTCGCTGTATGGTGAAAAAAGCGATGGGTTTTCGCTTTCGTGGCATTTGCTGAAGGATATGGTCAAAGGCTTGCTGTATGGCGATTTACTGATGCAGCTGCTGCATCGCGTACGTCCTTATGAGCAGGAAAAGGGCGCGGCCGATGCTTTGTATAAACTGATGTCACAGCTTTGCAAGGACAGCCTGGCAGGCTTGACTGGCTTATCATTTGAACAGACGATCAAACGGGTGACTGCTGCTTTTGATGTGCTGCCGCTGCGTGATAATGTGCGCAAGCCCAAGGTAGGCATCGTCGGCGAAATACTGGTCAAATATCATCCGGTTGCCAACAATAACATCGTCAGCTATCTTGAAGCTGAAGGCGCCGAAGTCATACTACCGAATATGATGGACTTCTTCCTGTATGCGGCTTATGACGAACAGGTCAAACGCCGTCTGCTGGACGGAACGCTGGGCAATGTGATCAAGTCCAAATTATTTATGAAGTTTTTGGATTATTACCGCAAGCCGCTGAATATAGCGCTGCAAAAGAGTAAACGCTTCAGTGCCTATGAACCTTTATCGGCCTTGATCGCTTTGGCAGAAAAACATCTTTCTACCGGCAATATGGCCGGCGAAGGCTGGCTGCTGACTGCCGAGATGGCCAAGCTGCTGCGCAGCGGTATAGATAATATCGTCTGCCTGCAGCCGTTTGCCTGCCTGCCGAATCATGTTACCGGCAAGGGCATGATCCGCGAGCTTCTGCGCACTGATCCTCAGGCGAATATCATTGCGCTTGATTGTGACGCTGATGCCAGCCAGGTCAATCAAATGAACAGGATCAAGCTGATGCTTGAAATAGCAAAAGAAAAGCTGCAGCAGGCAGAAGAAAAAGCCATAAACGCATAAAATACATAAAAAAGCCGTATGTCTTATGACATACGGCTTTTGTGTATTCAGGTCAACGGTGTTTTTTGAAATAGGCTAAAGCAACATCAGGGAACAGGGCATAAGATAAAACATCGTCGATGTCGGCGTTGGGATAGCCGGCAGCAACCAGTTTGGCCTTCAGGCTTTCCATTTGCGGCGCAATATCGTCAGCAGGGCGATGATCGATCTGCGGTTCGTCACCGATAGCCAGTTTTTTGACTTCAGGATCGATCGGCGCAGGTGTGCGGCCATATTTTCCGCGCACAAGGTCTTTGACTTCATTCGGGATCATCTTGTAACGGCCTAAAGTGACGTTCAAAGCAGCCATAGAGCCTACGATCTGGCTGGTAGGTGTTACCAGCGGCGGATAACCAAGCTCGGCGCGTACACGCGGCATTTCTTCCAGTAATTCTGGATATTTATCGGCAGAACCCATTTCCTTCATCTGATTCAGCAGATTCGACAGCATACCGCCGGGGATCTGGAAGGTGAGTACCTTAGGATCGATGGGAATATTGTCGTTCAGGCCAAAATCTTTAACAAGCTGTGTTTTGACGCCGCGGAAATAATCGGCAGCCTTGTGCAGCCTGGTCAGTTCGATACCGGTATCACGTGGCTGGCCCTGCAGGGTAGCGACGATAGCCTCGGTAGAAGGCTGGCCGGTGCTCTGCGCGAACGGAGATAAAGCGGTATCGATCATATCGACGCCGGCTTCGATAGCTTTTAAGTAAGTCATATCGCCCATACCGCTGGTAAAGTGGGTATGGATATCGATCGGCACGGTAAGCTGCGATTTGAGCGTACGTACCAGTTTTTCGGCATTATACGGCGACAGCAGTCCTGCCATATCCTTGATGCAGATCGAATCGGCGCCCATTTGCACCAGCTCCTGGGCAACCTTTAAAAAGTCTTCGTCCTTATGGTAGGGGCTGATAGTATAAACAAAAGCACCCTGTACGTGTGCGCCTGCTTCTTTAGCGGCACGCATCGAGCATTCCATATTGCGGGTGTCGTTTAAAGCGTCAAAAATACGGATAATGGAAACGCCGTTATCGACAGAACGTTTAACGAATTCTTTTACAACATCATCGGCATAATGGCTGTAGCCCAGAATATTCTGACCACGCAGCAGCATCTGGATCGGTGTTTTGGGTAAATGTTTTTTTAAAGTACGCAGGCGTTCCCACGGATCTTCATCTAAAAAGCGCAGGCAGGCGTCAAAAGTAGCGCCGCCCCAGGCCTCCAGGGCATAATAGCCCATATCGTCAAGTTCCTCCAGAACAGGAACCATATCGGTAATACGCATTCTGGTAGCCGCCAGAGACTGATGACCATCGCGCAGAACAGTTTCTACGATTTTAACAGGTGTGGTATTCATAACAAACCTCCTTGTAATAACTAATATCCTTACTGTTATTTTAGCACAGTGCAGTCGAAATTAAAAGATACAAAATACTGCATACACAGGAAAAGTTATTAATTAGAAGGCTTTTTAAATATTTATAATAACAAACATCATAAAATATAATTTGACCTTATAAAAGCACCAAAAAAATTTTTTCGGCAGGTATCTGCATTCGGATTTTATGCACGCAAGAACAGTAAAGTGCTTCTAAAAGTAACATTTGCAGCAGCTTTAAAGCTATTGATAAAGACTGTTTCGAGTATGTTGAATCGAACTGACATATAATATATAATATATTATTATTGCAATGAATATAAATTTGAAAGTCTAGGGATAGAATTATGATGAAAAGGGAATATTTAAACGAAAATGTATATGAAGCGCTGCAGCGTCGGTTAAAGTTCCTGTTTGAGGAATTTGATAATATCTTTGTATCATTTTCCGGCGGTAAAGACAGTGGTCTGCTGCTCAATCTGGTGCTTGATTTTCAAAAGGCACATTATCCGGATAAACGCATCGGCGTTTTTCATCAGGATTTTGAAGCGCAGTACAGCGCTACCACAGAATACGTCGAAAGGACCTTTGCACGGATCGAAAAAGATGTGGAGCCGTATTGGGTCTGCCTGCCGATGGCGACAAGGACGGCGCTCAGCAGCTACGAAATGTACTGGTATCCCTGGGACAACACCAAAGAAGATGCCTGGGTCAGGCCGATGCCTCAGCACGAATATGTGATCAACATCAAAAATAACCCGATGACGACCTATCGTTACCGTATGCATCAGGAAGACCTGGCCAAACAATTCGGCAGGTGGTACCGTATCGCGCATGGCGACAAAAAAACAGTATGCCTGCTGGGTATTCGCGCTGATGAATCGCTGCAGCGTTACAGTGGTTTTTTGAACCGGAAATATGGTTACAAAGAAACCTGCTGGATCAGCAACCAGTTCAAAAATGTCTGGGTGGCTTCGCCCATATACGACTGGAGCACCAGCGATGTCTGGCACGCCAATTATACGTTTCAATATGATTATAACCGTCTGTACGACCTTTATTATATGGCAGGGCTTAAGCCCGACCAAATGCGTGTCGCTTCACCCTTCAACGATTATGCCAAAGACAGCCTCAATCTGTATCGGGTCATCGATCCGCAGATCTGGGTCAAGCTTATCGGCCGTGTACGGGGAGCTAATTTCGGCGCTATTTATGGCAGAACGAAAGCCATGGGTTATAAAAATATCACACTGCCGGCAGGGCATACCTGGGAATCATATACCCGCTTTTTACTGGCAACACTGCCGGCAAGGCTCAGGCAGAGCTATATCAAAAAATTCAAAACCTCGATTGAATTCTGGCATACGGTGGGCGGCGGACTGGAAGAAGAAACTATCCGCGAGCTGGAGGAACACGGCTATAATATCCGGCGCAACGGCGTTTCCAATTACACCGTCATGAAAAACTCCCGCATTGTTTTTATCGGCAAAATACCTGACCATACCGACAACATCAAATCTACCAAAGATATCCCCAGCTGGAAGCGGATGTGCTTCTGCATCCTGAAAAACGACCACCTGTGCCGCTTTATGGGCTTTGGGCTGACACGTCAGCAGCAGAAGCTGGTAGATGTTCTGAAGAAAAAATACAGTAAGGTTTGTGATGAAAAATGAAATTCAGCAGTCCTGTTTACAACATAATTCCCGTACCAATCGAAAAGATCGAGCCTAATACCTATAACCCCAACTCTGTGGCGCCGCCGGAGCTGAAGCTGCTGTATGACAGCATCAAGGAAGACGGTTACACTATGCCCATCGTCTGCTATTATGACAGCGAAAAAGATCTGTATATAATCGTCGACGGTTTTCACCGTTACCGCATTATGCTGGACTATCAGGATATTTACGAACGGGAAGGCGGCAAACTGCCGGTATCGGTCATCGATAAGCCCATCGACTGCCGGATGGCAAGCACTATCAGGCATAACCGAGCCAGAGGCTCGCACGATGTCGACCTCATGAGCAACATCATCAGCGAGCTGCATGAGCTGGGGCGTTCGGATGCCTGGATCTCCAGGCATCTTGGTATGGACAAAGATGAAATACTGCGGTTGAAGCAGATTACCGGACTGACAGCACTCTTTAAAGAAGTAGAGTTCGGCAGAGCCTGGAAAGCGATTGAAAATGACTTGCAGGACGAGTGGGAAGAAGTTGAGAAATAAACAGCAGTTTGGTGTTTCAATATTTAACGAAAAACAGACATTCAGAATGAATGTCTGTTTTTTTATGCCTGGATTTATAACGTTGTCTAAAAATATACTTACTATGAAACAGAGCGAGAACGGGCAGCAGGAAGTAAGACGCTCAAAGCGTTTCGTCTAAAATTTTCTGCGCTAACAGCTGACGCTCCGATTCGCAAATATCGACCTTACCTGTTTCGATCGCTTTTTTATAAAAATCGCATTTGTAATTTATTGTTGCAAGTATTTTCTGCATTTGTGCTATTTGTTCTTCTACGATAGCTTTGCGCTCTAAAAATAATTCATAACGCTGCGGTACCGTCGGCATACCTTCGATACACCATTCGATATATTGTTTTATTTCCTTCAAAGGCATACCGGTAGATTTCAAACATTCGATAGTATTAAGAAAAATCAAATCGCGATGGGTAAAGATGCGCTGGCCGTTCGGTTTGCGCTGTACGAAGGGAAGCAGTCCTTCATTATCATAATAACGCAGGGTATGGATAGAAACATTCATTATTTTGGATAATTCGCCAATAGTATAATTCATGATTTACCTCCTTAAAAGAGCCGTGATAAAGCAAACAAGCCAACAGAGTTTTATTTTACAAATAGTTCACAAACAACACCCTTGACCTCGAGCTAGCTCGAGGGTTTATGCTGATTATAACAAATGAAAACAAAAAAGTAAATTGCTTTATCAAGTTTAGACAAAAATAAAAAGAGGTGAAGAAATGTTAAAAAGCAAAACTAAAAAAATCATGGCAGCGGCTGCCGGGATGCTGCTGCTGTGCAGTGTCGCCGCTGCGGAAACCGCCGGGCTGCAGACTGTTACGAAAGCCGGCAGTAATGCGACGGTACAGGCGAACCCTAAAAATTTTACAGGCACAGCCTGGGCCACCAGTCTGTTCAGTGCCCACAGCCCTTCGAAAACTTACGCTGCAGTAGTAAGCTTTACCCCCGGAGCAAGAACTAACTGGCATATCCATTCTACAGGTCAGTCGCTGATCGTCACAGAAGGTTTTGGCTATACGCAGGAATGGGGCAGGGAAATAGTTGCCCTGTACCCGGGCGACGTTGTCTGGTGTCCGCCGGGCGTCAAGCATTGGCACGGAGCTTCTTCCAATACATCGATGTCGCATATTGCGGTATCTGAAGTCAGTGACGAAGGCGTTACCTGGCTGGAACCGGTAACTGACAGGCAGTATCCTAAATAAAATGAGGTGAGGAAATGTTAAAAAAAAGTTTATTATTATTGACTTTGGCAGTGTGTATGGCAGGTTTTAACGGCAATAGTGAAGCAGCTGCTGCAAAAGCGCTGACTGCTAAGCAGGCCAGTATCGTTACTGTAGCTGCCTTTACCGCCCAGGGCGACCTGCCTAATCTAAAAACGGCGCTCAACGAGGCTCTGGACAATGGAATGACTGTCAATGAAGTGAAAGAGGTTTTAGTACAAATGTATGCCTATTGCGGTTTTCCGCGCAGTTTGAACGGCATCAATACTTTGATCACTGTTTTAGATGAACGTAAGGCTGCCGGTATCGTCGATGAAATAGGCCGTGACGCAACACCGGTAGATCCTAAACGTGACCGCTATGCTATTGGTGAAAAAAACTCAAACCGAATTGGTAGGCCGCCCCGTGGCAGGCAGAACCTATGATTTTGCTCCGGTGATCGGCGTCTTTCTGAAAGAACATCTATTTGGCGATATTTTTGAACGTGATATTTTGAACCGCCAGGAAAGAGAGCTGGCAACAGTCGGAGCGCTGGCAGGCATCGGCAATGTCAATGCCCAGCTGACTTCGCATATGCGCGTCAGTATGAATACTGGCATAAGCGCAGAGCAGCTGCAGGAAACAGTAAGGCTGCTGGATAAAAAAGCGGGCCCTGCAACAGGCAGCAATGCACAGCGGGTTTTGGACAGTTTATTACTGCAAAAATAAAGAAAGAAGGAACAGGTTATTATGAAATTTACTAAAAAATTACTATTATCTGGTTTGGTGTTAGCGCTAGGCATTGGCTTCAGCGGGGCAGCTTCTGCAGAAGAAAGCAATAAATACGGTTTGGTCTATCAGGGAGCGATAACTAAAAACGTGGCCGGACAGGTAAATATTCATCCGGTAAAGTATAAGCTGCACGGCTTAAAAATTGCCGCTAATGTGTACACTCCGGCAGATTACAGCAGCGATAAAAAATATGCCGCGATAGTAGTAGCGCATCCCAATGGCGGGGTAAAAGAACAGGTAGCTGGGCTTTACGCTCAGCGTTTAGCCGAGCTCGGTTACGTTACGATCACTGCCGATGCTGCCTACCAGGGAGCAAGTAGCGGTACGCCCCGTAATATAGATAAACCTTATTTTCGGACAGAGGATATTCATGGTATGGCAGATTTTATCTCCGCATATGCCGGGGTAGATAAAGACCGACTGGGAGTTTTAGGCATCTGCGGCGGAGGCGGTTATACTTTGAATGCAGCCAAATCAGACAAACGCTTTAAAGCAGTTGCGACCTTAAGTATGTTCAATTCCGGACAGGTAAGAAGGAACGGCTATATGAACAGCCAGCTGGATACAATTCAGGAACGTCTGCAGCAGGCTTCTGACGCGCGGGCAGAAGAAATAGCCACCGGTAAAATTGCTTATTCAGGCACGGTTGATTTTGACGCGCTGACGGAAGAAAGCATCAATAAAATAACTAATGACCTTTATCGTGAAGGGATGATGTATTATGGCAAAACTCATAGACATCCAAATTCTACCTTTGCTTATACAACCAGCAGTTTAATGGAACTGATGTCGTGGGATGCGACCGATAATATCGATCTGATTGACCAGCCGCTGCTGCTGATGGCCGGCAGCAAAGCAGATTCGCTGTATATGTCGCAGGAAGCCTTCCAAAAAGCAACCGGCACCCAGGACAAAGAACTGTTTTTAGTAGACGGAGCGACCCATATCCAAACTTATTATCAGCCGCAGTATGTAAATCAGTTTGTTGCCAAATTGCAGGATTTTTATGGCGCACATCTGTAACCAGCAGCATTCAGCAGTAAAATAAATTGTATCAGCATGTTGAAGAAAGGAGTTTTTGTATATGCAGGACGTAATACTTTTAACTGGTGCCGGACAAATTGGCCTGGCGATCGCCAGAAGAATGGGTCATGGCAAAAAAATTGTAGTTAGTGATAAAAATATAAACAACGCCCAAACCGTAACTAAAATAATGACTGAGGCCGGATTTGACGCTGTAGCGGTAGAAGCGGATATTTCCTCGCGCAAATCAATTTTAAATATGATAGCTGCAGCGCAGAAATATGGTGAGATCGCAATGCTTATCAATGCTGCCGGGGTTTCACCCAGTCAGGCCTCTGTCGAAACTATTTTAAAAGTGGATCTATACGGTACAGCAGTTTTGTTGGAAGAAGTAGGAAAAGTGATCAAAGCCGGTGGTACTGGTGTTACGATATCCAGCCAGTCTGGGCACAGAATGGCTGCCTTAGGTGCGGAAACAGACGAACAGCTTGCTGTTACACCGGCAGAAGAACTGCTGCAGCTGGAAGTATTAAAGCCGGCCAATATCAAAGACACACTGCATGCGTATCAAATGGCTAAACGCTGTAATGTAAAACGCGTAATGGCAGAAGCTATCAAATGGGGCGTAAAAGGTGCGCGTATAAACTCTATCTCGCCCGGCATTATCGTAACGCCGCTTGCGCTTGATGAATTTAACGGCCCCAGAGGAGAGTTTTATAAAAATATGTTTGCAAAATGCCCGGCAGGCCGCCCCGGGACGGCAGATGAAGTTGCCAACGTAGCCGAATTGCTGCTGAGCCAGCAGGGAGCATTTATCACCGGTGCAGATTTTTTGATTGATGGCGGCGCAACAGCAGCTTATTTCTATGGACCGTTAAAACTAGATAAGTGAGGTGAGAGTGGTGCTTAAAGCAAAAGCGGCTAAAGTTTTAGCGCTGATGGTATTGACGTTTGCCGCAGCAACATCAGTTCAGGCCTTTGAAAAACCAGTTTTAATAGCCGAGCAGGGCAGTTTTGCCGCCGGCGGCACGGTAATAAAATCTGCAGGAAGTTTTAATTACAGTGTTCCGAGCGATCAGTCCGGCCAGTCGCTGCACGGAGATCACGCATATGTTTTTTATCAAAAGCCGGCTAAAGCTCATAAATATCCGTTGGTTTTTCTGCATGGTGCCGGGCAATCGGCTAAAACCTGGGAAACCACTCCTGATGGCAGAGATGGATTTCAAAATATTTTTTTAGGCAAAGGCTACAGCACTTATCTTATTGATCAGCCTCGCCGTGGTAGAGCGGGGCAGTCAGCGGTAGCAGAAAATATCAGTGCCGCCACCTATGACCAGTTATGGTTCAGTAATTTCAGGTTGGGGAACTGGCCCGATTTTTTTGAGGGAGTACAGTTTTCAAAAAATCAGGAAGCGATAAATCAGTTTTTCAGACAAATGACCCCCAATACGGGTGCGTTTGATGAAAATATTATCAGTGATGCGGTCGCTGCAGTGTTTGATAAATCTGGGCCGGGAATTTTAGTTACCCATTCACAGGGGGGCGGCCCGGGCTGGCTGGCAGCTATAAAAAATCCTGAGATCCGTGCGGTCGTTGCCTATGAACCGGGCAGCGGGTTCATTTTTCCCGCAGGAGAAGTACCTGAACCGCTGGAAACCACAAGTCCTTTCGGGGCTTTAGCGGGAACGGAAATAGCGTTAGAAGATTTTCAGAAGCTGACTAAAATACCAATAGTCATCTATTATGGTGATAACATTCCTGCTGTGCCTACAGCGGAATGGAACAAGGATAATTGGCGCGTGCGCTTACAGATGGCGCGCTTATTTGCAGATGCTGTCAACCGTCACGGCGGCGACGCTGCCGTGGTTCATTTACCGGAAATAGGAATAAAGGGGAATACGCATTTTCCGTTTTCGGATATGAATAATCAGGAAATAGCAGTGGTACTGGAAAAGTGGCTGCATGAAAAAAAACTGGATATTTAAAGTTAGCTAAAACACGCACAAATAACTTGTGCGTGTTTTATTTTTGCAGTGCCTGCTTTCAAAGCAGGCGTTTTTATTATGGTGATAAATTGTTGCAGGCTTATACAGGCAGCCGCTGCACGTGAAATTCAGGCAATAGTTTTAGGCGGCTTTTAAAACGTGCGGGCAATAATGACATTATGCCGTGCGCAGACGCCGATAGTTTTAAAGCCGCTGGCGTAATGCGCCGGGCAAGACTCGCAGACGTTTTACACAAATAAACAGTAAGTGTCTTGCGGGGGGGTACACAAGTGCTATAATAACTATAACTATTACTT
>OLGO01001388.1_pt1 | contig 15989 bp, 19 predicted proteins | sample 1605861 | NCBI WGS metagenome assembly OLGO01 (sample SAMN03283253) | human gut metagenome | biome: human-associated habitat; material: feces | host: Homo sapiens | place: USA | collected 2013
GGTTTCGATCAGAGCTGTCTTTTCGCTGCCTCTGACCAGATAGGAGTTGTAGGAGGTACCCGAGTCGGTCTTCATCACAATATCAAACACCCTCATATTCGGGTTCATGATCCCTACCGAGTAGATTCCTTCGGTGATTTTTACTGCGGACATTGTACATCTTCCTTTCTTTTGAGCTTAAGTTGATACAACAATTATACCAAAGCAGTATAAGAGTGTAAAGGTACAAAAATCACAAATCATCGTCTTTTTGTTTCCCTTTTTCCATCATGCTTTACTGTGGTGGAATCGGGTGCTGCTTCTGTGCCTTTTCCAGCACCTTCTTCAAATATTTTCCGGTGTAGGAGCCTTCGCACTGTGCCACCCGCTCCGGTGTTCCGGTAGCAACAATTTGACCACCTCGATCTCCTCCCTCGGGTCCAAGGTCGATGATATAGTCTGCTGTTTTGATGACATCCAGATTATGCTCGATGACAACCACCGTGTTGCCGCCGTCCGCCAGTCTGTGCAGGATCTCCACCAGCTTATGGACATCCTCAAAATGCAGTCCTGTGGTAGGCTCATCCAGGATATAGATGGTCCTGCCGGTACTTCTTCTGGAAAGCTCCGTGGCCAGCTTGATACGCTGTGCCTCACCACCGGACAGGGTAGTGGAAGGCTGTCCCAGCTTTACATAGGAAAGTCCCACATCATACAGGGTCTCGATCTTTCTGCGGATAAACGGTACATTTTCGAAGAAAGGTAATGCTTCTTCCACCGTCATATCCAACACATCAAAAATACTCTTGCCTTTGTATTTTACATCCAGTGTCTCACGGTTGTATCTCTTACCGCCGCAGACCTCACAGGGCACATAGACATCCGGCAGGAAATGCATCTCGATCTTGATGATACCATCGCCACCGCAGGCTTCACATCTTCCGCCCTTGACATTGAAGCTGAATCGTCCCTTGCTGTAACCCTTGGCCTTTGCGTCCGCCGTAGAAGCAAACAGATCGCGGATCAGATCAAATACTCCGGTATAAGTAGCGGGGTTGGATCTGGGAGTCCGTCCGATGGGAGACTGGTCAATGTTGATGACTTTGTCCAGCTGTTCCACACCTTCGATACCCTTGTGTCTGCCGGGAATGCAGCGGGCACGGTTCAATTCTCTCGCCAGATGCTTGTAGAGGATTTCATTCACCAGTGAACTTTTTCCGGAACCGGAGACACCGGTGACACAGGTCATCACACCCAGAGGAATTTCTACATCTACGTTTTTCAGGTTGTTTTCCTGAGCTCCCAGTACTTTGATCCAGCCGGTGGGAGTCCTTCTGGTCTCCGGTACGGGAATCCGCTTTTTGCCGCTGAGGTACTGTCCCGTAATGGATTCCGGAATCTGCATGATCTCTTCCGCTGTGCCGCAGGCAATGACCTCTCCGCCGTGGGAACCGGCTCCCGGACCAATGTCCACGATATAATCCGCTGCCAGCATGGTGTCTTCATCATGCTCTACCACTACCAGAGTGTTCCCCAGATCCCGCAGGTTCTTCAGAGTATTCAACAGTTTGTCATTGTCTCTCTGGTGCAGGCCGATGCTGGGCTCGTCCAGAATATAGCATACCCCCACCAGTCCGGAACCGATCTGGGTAGCCAGACGGATACGCTGTGCTTCACCGCCGGACAGGGTAGCCGTAGCTCTGGCCAGGGACAAATATTCCAGTCCCACATCCACCAGAAATCCTACTCTTGCGCGGATCTCCTTCAGCACACGCTCACCGATGAACTGCTGCTGTTTCGTCAGCGTCATGGTATCCAGGAATTTCTGCAGATCACGGATGGACATGGATGTGATCTCATAAATATTCTTGTCGCATACGGTAACCGCCAGAGATTCCTTCTTCAGTCGCATGCCCTTACATTCTTTACAGGGAGTGATGCGCATGAAGGTCTCATATTCCTGTTTGCTGCTCTCGGAAGCGGTCTCACGATAGCGGCGCTCCACATTTTTGATCAGGCCTTCAAAGGCTACTGGATACACACCACTGCCGCGCTGGCCGGTATAATGCACCAGGACCTCTTTACCGTTGGTGCCGTGGATCAGAATGTCATGAATCTTCTGGGGATAATCCTGGAAGGGAGTATCCAGATCAAAATTGTATTCCTTCGCCAGTGCCCGCAGAATAGCATTGGTAAAGCTGGACTTGTCCGCACAGGACTGCCAGCCCATGACCGTGATGGCTCCCTCATTGATGCTGAGTCTCTTGTCCGGGATCATCAGATCCTCGTCGAATTCCATCTTATATCCCAGGCCGAAGCATACCGGGCAGGCACCGAAAGGATTGTTGAAGGAAAAGCTTCTGGGCTCCACTTCGCTGACACTGATACCACAGTCCGGACAGGAAAAGCTCTGGCTGAAAGTCGCCGGTTCGCCGCCGATCACATCCACCACCAGCAGCCCCTCTGCCAGTTCCAGTACGTTTTCAATAGAGTCTGTCAGACGGCGCTGAATACCATCCTTTACCACCAGACGATCTACCACGATGTCGATATTGTGCTTGATATTTTTATCCAGTTTGATCTCTTCCGTCAGTTCATACATGCTGCCGTCGATCCGTACCCGGACATAACCGCTTCTCTTGGCGCGCTCCAACACCTTGGCATGCTCGCCCTTGCGGCCTCTGACCACGGGGGCCAGCAACTGGATCTTCGTGCCTTCTCCCATGTTCATGATCTGATCCACCATCTGATCTACAGTCTGCTTGGCAATCTCTCTGCCACACTTTGGGCAGTGGGGAATACCGATTCTCGCATACAGCAGACGGAAATAGTCATAAATCTCTGTTACCGTACCTACGGTAGAACGAGGGTTACGGTTGGTGGATTTCTGGTCAATGGAGATAGCGGGGGACAGTCCTTCGATGCTTTCCACATTGGGCTTCTCCATCTGACCCAGGAACTGTCTCGCATAGGAGGACAGGGATTCCATGTAGCGTCTCTGTCCCTCTGCATAGATCGTGTCGAATGCCAGAGAGGACTTACCGGAACCGGACATACCGGTCAATACCACCAGCTCGTTTCTGGGAATGTCCACATTAATGTTTTTCAGGTTATGTTCATTGGCACCCCGGATCTTAATGTACTCCCGGGGACGCATCTTCTTTGCTTCTTCCATTGTCTTGCCTTTCTTAAATAAAATATCGTTCTCCAACTATTCAGAGGCCCATTCGCAAAATCGCATCTTTGATGCTTTACTCTTGCTCATTGTGGCTACTTCGCCAAATCAATATTGTCTTCACTTCTTACAAATGCAAGCATTCGGTGAAGTTCTGACAATATTTAATGGCTCTGAATAGTTATTCCATATCATTTAATTGTTTCTTTAATTCAAGCATTTTATCTCTAAGTTCTGCTGCCGCTTCGAAATTCAGGTCTGCCGCTGCTTTCTGCATCTTCTTCTGGATCTCGCCGATCAGCTTCTCCAGTTCCTTCTTCGTCATGGATTCGGGATCCTTCTCAAAGCGTACCTCTTCCTTGGCGATTACCTTGGAGATGCTGATAAGATCACGCACCGCCTTTTTGATAGTCTGGGGGGTGATACCATGTTCTTCATTATATTCCATCTGGATCTCACGACGTCTGTTGGTCTCATCCAGTGCTTCCCGCATGGAGTCCGTGATGGTGTCCGCATACATGATGACATGGCCTTCCGCATTACGGGCCGCACGGCCGATGGTCTGGATCAGGGAAGTCGCACTTCTAAGGAATCCTTCCTTATCTGCATCCAGAATGGCCACCAGAGTGATCTCCGGAATATCCAGACCCTCTCGCAACAGGTTGATACCTACCAGTACATCGAACACATCCAGACGCATATCCCGGATGATTTGGGCACGCTCCAGCGTATCAATGTCAGAATGCAGATATTTCACCCGAATACCGACTTCCTTCATATAATCCGTAAGATCCTCTGCCATCCGCTTGGTCAGTGTGGTGATCAGTACCTTATGATGCTGTGCGATCTCCTTGTTGACCTCTCCGATCAGGTCATCGATCTGTCCCTCTACCGGGCGCACCTGTACTTCCGGATCCAGCAGACCTGTGGGACGAATGATCTGCTCTGTCCGCAGCAGTTCATGCTCCTTCTCATAATCGGAAGGAGTGGCGGATACGAACATCATCTGGTCGATATGCGCCTCGAATTCCTCAAAGTTCAACGGTCTATTATCCAGTGCCGAGGGCAGACGGAAACCGTAGTCCACCAGTGTCTGCTTTCGCGAGCGGTCCCCGGCATACATACCGCGGATCTGTGGGATCGTCATATGGGACTCGTCCACGATGATCAGGAAATCATCCGGAAAAAAGTCCAACAGCGTCATGGGCGGTGCTCCCGCAGGAAGTCCGTTCAGATGTCTGGAATAGTTCTCGATACCGGAACAGAAACCGGTCTCCCGGAGCATCTCAATATCGAAATTCGTCCGTTCCGCAATCCGCTGGGCCTCGATCAGCTTGTCTTCGCCCTTGAAAAACTGTACCCGTTCCTTCATCTCTTCTTCGATATTGTCACAGGCTGCCTTGATCTTCTCCTGAGATACCACATAATGGGATGCAGGGAAGATCGCCACATGATTCAGCTCTGCATGAATTTTCCCTGTAAGAGGCTCTACCTCTGCGATCCGGTCGATCTCATCCCCGAAAAATTCGATACGGATGAGATAATCGCCGCCCTGTGCCGGATATACTTCCACCACATCTCCCCTGACACGGAAAGTGGCACGCTGAATATCCATATCGTTGCGGTTGTACTGAATATCGATCAGTTCCCGCAATACCTCGTCACGATCCTTCACCATGCCGGGACGCAGGGATACGATCAGATCCTGATATTCGTCGGGGCTTCCCAGACCATAGATACAGGACACGCTGGCCACTACCACCACATCCCTGCGTTCCGCCAAGGATGCTGTCGCTGACAGACGCAGTTTATCGATCTCATCATTGATGGAAGAATCCTTGGCAATATAAGTGTCCGAAGACGGCACATAAGCCTCCGGCTGATAATAATCGTAATAGGAGACAAAATATTCCACGGCATTTTCCGGGAAAAATTCCTTCATTTCCCCGTAAAGCTGCCCCGCCAGTGTCTTGTTGTGGGCAATGATCAGCGTCGGCTTATTCAATGCCTGGATCACATTGGCCATGGTAAAGGTCTTACCGGAACCGGTAACACCCAGCAATGTCTCAAACTGATTGCCCTGCCGGAAGCCTTCCACCAGCTCCGCAATGGCCTGCGGCTGGTCTCCGGTAGGCTGATATTCGGAATGTAATTTGAATTGTGAGGGTTCGTTCGATGGATTCATGATGCCTCTCCGTGCAAATATGTTACTGGAATAACACAGTTCGTGAACGTATTCGGTTCTAAAATCATACAGACATGATCCTGTTCCCGGATACGTTCACGGCTGAACTGTTATCTATTTTTTCACGTTACGCACAGATTATAGCAGAATTTTTTTGAAAAGTACAGATGAATTCGAAAATATGTTCGGTTTGCTGTTTCCGCTCCACATCACAGCGCACAGACGTTTTCCGGCTTTCCGTTCAGATAAGCGTACACATTGGAAAACTCGATTTCCGCTCTGCGTACCATGGCTTCCTCCGACAGGAATGCCACGTGCGGTGTCAACAATGTATTTTTCGCATGAAGCAGCGGTTCCTCTGTGGGAATGGGCGGCTCACAGTCAAATACATCCACCGCAGCTCCTGCGATCCGTCCTTCGTTCAAAGCCTGTGCCAGTGCCTTGCTGTCTACGATAAGGCCTCTTGCACAGTTGATAAAAATGGCTGATTTCTTCATCAGTGCGATCTTCTCCGCACTGATCATTCCTCTGGTCTCCTTGTTGTTCGGCGTATGCAGGGAAATAATATCACACTCTCTCAACAGGTCATCCAGCGGTTTGTATGCAATTCCTGCTGCCTTCACTTCTTCTCTTTCGTGTCTGGCATAGGCATAGACTTCCGCACCGAATGCCCGGAAAAGCTTCGCTGTCATGAAACCGATCTGACCGCAGCCGATGATTCCCACCTTTTTGCCCCGGATCTCTCTGCCACACAGTCCTGCGCTGGTACCGCCGTTTCTCACCGCCTGATCCGCCTGCTGCAGATAACGCAAAAAAAGCATTCGTATCGCTACAAATGCTTCTTTGCATGAATGATAATATTTTTCGTTTATTTCTTGTTTTGGCTTATATTATCACTAAACTTTTTACTTTTCAAGTGCTTTTTGCACAATTTTATATTTTTCTTCCTGTGCATGATGCACATTCTCTACACGATAAAGTGTTCCACATTTTGCTGAAGTTTGTCCGCAGCAATTCTTGTAGCCTCCGCTTTTTCCTTGATCTCGTTGGCTCTTTCTACGATTATCCCCGTCTTATCCGCAATATCCGTAGTTCCCGAAGCCCCTTCGGTAGCTGCCTTGCTGACTTCGTTGATTGCCTCCATGACACCGCTGATAGATGCCAGCAGTTCTTCGGAGGAGGCAGAGAAATCCGTTACCAGTCCATCGATCTGACCGGCATCATTACTGTAAGAATCCGCCATACCGGAAAATGTTGCAAAGCTGTCCACCACATCTGTTCCGACAAATCCCAACAGCTTCTGTGTTCCTTCTGCCAGATTGTTTACAGCATCCATCACATTGTTGGTCACATCCTGGATATGAGAGACGGCTGCCTTGGACTGTTCTGCCAGCACACGAATTTCCTCCGCCACCACAGCAAATCCTTTTCCGGCTTCTCCCGCACGTGCTGCCTCAATGGATGCATTCAGTGCCAACAGATTCGTCTGTCCCGTGATCTGCATAATAGATTCTGCCAGAACTCCAATCTGGTTGACTACTTTAATTTCCTCCAGTGCCTTGGTCAGTCCTTCGTTGATCTCTTCATGAATGGCTTTGGTACGCTGATCATTTTGTGTAATATCCTTCTTGATTCCTACCGCACGCTCACGGATCGCATCTGCTTCGGTGGCACCATCCTGAGAACGTGTCGCAATATTCTTCGCTGCACTCTCAATCTCATGAGACATAGCATTGATCTCTTCAGAAGATGCCGCTGTCTCTTCCATTCCGGCTGCCAGTTCCTCTGTGGTAGCGGACACATCCTCGATCTGTTCATCCAGAGCCTGAATACTGTTATCAATATTCTGTACCATATTGTTGATCTCTGCAGTCTGCTCTTTAACTTCACCGATCAGTCCACTCATCTCTGTCCTCATGGACTCCAGAGAGACTGCCAGCCGTCCGAAATCATCACGGCGTTTTAAAAGCTTATCTCCCATAGATTTTGAGAAATCTCCCTGTTCCATCACGCCGATGGATGCCACACATTTTTTGAGCGGCTGGACGATGCTGATAATAATGAAAACCAGAAGGACGATCACGATTGCACCTTCTATAAGTGTCGATGCAATGAACATCGTCAGTCTTCCTGTCACATAACCGGAAAATTCATCACCTACCGTGACAATCTTATCATCAATATAGTCGGTGTAATTTCCTGTGCCGATGACCCACTGGAACGGTTCAAACGCTTTGCTGTAGGAACGTTTGGGAGAGGATTCCGTCTCTCCTTCCTTTGGGAACACATAATCTACATAACCACCATCCGGCTCCTGTCCCATGCGGATGATTTCCTTTACCATCTGGTACCCGTTAGCATCCTTGGTCTCCATACGGTTTGTACCTTCTGTTGCACTTCCCAGCAGTACCACATTGGTTCCGTCATACTGATCCACCCAGAAATATCCCGAATCTCCGTAGCGAAGCTGGCGGATTTCATCCGCCGCAAGTTTCCTGGCCTCTGCTTCGGTATAGACACCAGCCTGATACTGATCATAAATGGTCTGGCAGAGCGAGATCACATTATCTACCTGCTGCTTGATCTGTTCATCGTAGGCTTCCCGCTCATCAGTCTCCATGGTATCTAATGCTTTGGACTGCAATTCTTTCATGCTTTGTGCTGAAAAGATAGTACACAACAACAGTGCAGCCATCGTTGCCAGTATTACTATGATCATTTTCGTCTGTACTTTTATATTGTTCATAAGATTCCCCTTTTCTGTTTGTCCGTTTTTGCAGATCTCCTACCTTAATTTTATGTTTATCTTATCACATTTTACAATTCTCTTCAACTTTGTGTGGTTTTTTGTGTATTATTGCCAACTTTTATTCATAATCAGGGAAATTTCACCATGAATATCTGAGATATTTCCGGACAACAAAAAACCTCAGTAGATTTCTCTACTGAGGTTCCTATTCGCAGGTCAACCCCTGCTTCGCAGGGCTACAAGGATTCGAACCTTGAAATGACGGAGTCAGAGTCCGTTGCCTTACCGTTTGGCGATAGCCCTATGTCGTTTACTTGATGAAGTATACACTATCTGTTCCCTTTTTGCAATACCTAATTTAAAAAAATTTTAAAAATGTTGTATGTATAATTTATTTAGACAGAGGGTCATGCCGATCAGCTGCAGGAGAATTTACATACAAGTGTATACCAACTAAGAAAAAAAATAAGATGAAAAAGTGAAAGGATGAAGAAAAATGGAAAACACAGTAAAAATTGTTGGTATCAAGCAAATGTTAAAGAAAGGCACAAAGGATCAGTATTATTACAATCTGTATTATACTCAGCCTTTTTCCCAGTATGATGTAGACAACGCAGTTAATTTATCCGGTGTATGCGTTGGCACAGAGTTTGCCCGTGAAGATTACGGGGTGCACGTAGGTGATGAAGTCGAATTTCTTTACACCAAAGGATTTCAGGATAAAGCATATCTTGCCGGGGTTAAAGTTGTTAAGGCTGCATCTGTTCCGAAGCCGTGAGGTGGAGAACCCGGAATGTTAGTTCCGCAATAAAGGTAATGGCATTAATTGTTCATTATAGATGCACTTGTTGTGCAGGGGAGCTTCGGCTCCCCATTCTCCTAAGAATTAATTAGCTGATTATAAAAAATTGCATATTTGTGAGAGTCGCAATCTAACAGATACTGCGGAAAGGAAGGTATAGCGTATGCCCACTGTTATGGTAGCTGCTGCGGAAGCAGTAATTGACACCGCTTTGGTAACTGAGTTAATCAACCTGGTCACGTCCGTGTGTGGACTGTTTAAGATTTTCCCGCTTAACGTTTTCCTGATCGGCGGTTTGGTATTTTTAGGCTTCCGCATTTTCAAGTCTGCAAAATCCGCTGCGAAGTAGTACGGAAAAGCTGTTTGCCAGGTAGAGAAATCTGCCTGGTATTTTTTTACTCAAAAGAAAGTGAGGTATTTTATGAAGAGCGAAAATAAGATTTGTTTACTACTTGCATTATTGTATTCTCTTCCTTTTTTGTGTTTTGGGTTATTATTGCTGTTCTTTTCTCTTCCGGTGCATGCCGAAGAAGTATCTTCTGTCCGGACTTTTTATGTAGATCAATATTCTAATCTTCCGAGCGAAAAATATAGCGAATTAAACTTTAATTTTTCTACATCGAGTAGTGGCATAGTTGGTATTTCTAACCATGTTAGTGGTGATTATTATAGTTTTTTGATTAAGGAATATAATCAAAAGGATGATGCTTTGTATTCATTGAGTAGTCAAACATGTAACTGGCATGCTAAGATGACTTATTTTAAATCTCCTAATTTAAATTATGAAGATGATAATGTAAATAATCACTTTTTTACATCTTTTAATTATGGTTCTTATAATACAGATAATGGTTTAATGACAGTATCATATAAAACTAATATTCCGGTTTTTGATACTTATGCGCATGCTCTTTCATATGTTAAGACTGGCGATAAAACTGGTATTCTTAATGGGGGTTCTATTGATAACCCCGACTTTCAGGATACGGCTTATGCTTTTACCGGTTTTACGGCAAACAATAAAATGACAGCCACATGGACAGGCACTACAGAGAGAAGCTATCTGAAAGATGAAGATGTTGAGGAATATGTCCGTGTATCGTATGGGTTTGCTGCAAAGGATGCTCCAGACAGTATAAAGCAGGTGGACAATGATAGTAAGGAATATTCTACAGCAGCTAAATCTCTGACGTTGAAGGTGTCCGATCTGGTGCCAGATGATGATAGTTGGTTCCTGCGGTATGTGCAGGTGATACCATGTTATAGGCAGGCCGGGCTTGGTGCATGGGGTGACTATTACCATGGTGAATCTTCTTATGTTTACTTTAATGCTGATGGTTCTATTGATAAAATTGTTGCACCTTATGTAAAAGGTTCCCTTTCTGCCGATATGGAACGTCCTGTCATTGTTTTACATGAGGCAGCGAATGGAAATCCTACCGAATCTGATTATTCATATTTTGAATTTAATAATGCGCGTGAAGATTATTTTTTCGAGATGAAAGGTCGCTGGTATACTACAAATGATTTTGATATTTATCGTGATAAGTTGGTATGGAAATATAAGTACTCTACTCTTTTAAAAAATGACCTTTCTACGTGGGTAACTGTTGCTGATGGTAAAAATTCTGTCGGAAAGTTTCAGTTTGATATTTTGGGAAAATCTTCTTGGGAGAATTTAATTACTTCATATCCTGTTGATGATAGAAATTATATAGGAGGGTCTTATGCTCTTGTTAACAAGATAACTGGTTATTCTGATGCAGTGGATACTTTAAAAATGCTGTTGAAGCAACCTTATTCTCTTTATAACGGATATGAGGTATATGTTCGGTATTATCGCTACGATGAAAATGGTTCCATTGAATATTCAAAATGGACACATTTTTATAATAATCTTGCTAATTCTGAGGGTTCTTCTGGTTCAAGATTGGATGATCTCGATAATATGTATTCTGAAAATCAGTCCGACAAAGGGTTAACTGATGATGAATTATCTGATCTTGAAAATACTGGTAACTCCAGAAATGATTTAGATGCTGTACCTAAAAACAATTATGATTATTCCAGTTTGGAAACAGCCACCATGAATTTTTTTGATTTATTGACTAATTATGGTTCTATGTTGGGTCAATTTTCGTCCATGGTGACTGCCGTTTTTGGTTTTTTGCCTGCGTGGCTTATTGGTTTAATAGCTGTAGCTATTGGTGCGGTTATCGTTTGTCGTTTTATAGGTAGGTAGCGATTATGAGAGAATTGAAACTGGTAATAGAATTTTGTATTCGTATTTTATCTATAGATCTAAATGTTGAGGGCTACCATTTTACATTGGCAAACGTGATTATTTATGGTTTGGTTGGTTTTATCATTCTATATATTCTTTTCAGAATATTCCGTTAATTCCAACCTTCCATTTCTTTTTTTAGGTCTTCTTCTGGGCTTATTTTTTTTATTTCCGGCATACTTTTTATTTCTCTGTAGGCATCTACTATACCATGTTTTGTTGCTGCTTTGACTGCGGTATAGATGAATAGCCAGATCAGAACCAAAATAATCAGTCCTATAAATAATGCTGTTCCCAGAGATGCAAAAATAATATCACTTACACTCATTGTTTTCCCCTCCGTATGGTTTTTTTTCTTTATCCTACCATATGCCGGGGGATCTATCAAGAAAGGTTGAAAAATGAATGAAGAAACACTTTATGAAAACGTTGAAATATTGGATGAAAGTTATATTGTTGACACTGTTGAAGACTCTGATGCTGAGTCCCCTCGTGTATCTGATTGTTATGTATATGATGGAAATGTACAATGTGGTACTGTCTCGGATGTATCCGGGTTTTCAGGAGTTCCATCTGTGGGCGATGGAAATAAAGAATCGTCTGGGAGCTCTTACTATACTGTGGATGTCAGCGGTAATTCTATACCTTTTTCTGTCTCTGGTTCGGACGCTTCGCAGAAACAGATGGAAGTACAGGATTTATCTGCAAACGATCTTGAGCCTTATTTTACGGCGATAAATTACAGACTGGATACAATTATTTTTCTGCTGCTCTCTTTTTGGGCTATCAAGAGAATAAAAATTGCTGTTGCTAATATGACTGGCCGTAGCCTGGATGGCAGAAAGGATGTGTTAGACAGATGAGTCCATGCGCAGATTTTACCTGCAGGTTAAAAGGATCCTGCATCAATGAGGACAATCATTGTCATGATCTTATTGGTTGTCGTGTGATCCGTGCCGGGGATGATATCCAGCGGTGCAAAATGTGTTACCTGGTTAATAGTTGTCGTTATGCAAAGGAGATAATGAAGAATGGAAAACATAATTAATTATATCTGTAACGGGTCAAATGAGTTTACACCGGAAGTGATTGTGGGACTGATCGTGTTTACTTTGGTGTTGGAAACTATCAGCTCTATTGCTTCCAACTGTCTGAAGCTGGGGAGGTGATTCTGAATGTTGACACTTGCATTGATAATTATTGTGTTTGCCTGCATTATGTCGGTCTGTGTCCGGGTGATCCTTACCCATCCGGTCAGCACTGTATATTATGGGGGCAAAGACATATACAAATATTTTCGGTTCCATCGGTGGGATGAATGTGCTACCGGTACGATCTCTTGCTATGTTGGATTGTTTGGCAAGGGTAAAACCTTGTCTGCAGTGCATAAGGTTGTGTCTTTGTATAAGCGGTACAATGACAAGAAGATTTTTGATTTTAACCGTAAGAAGTGGGTTACCCAGAAGATACATATTATCTCGAATGTATCCCTAGCTATCCCCTATGAGGATTTTGTATCTATGGCGCAGATCGTGGCGGTGGCTGATCGTATGCGTGCCATAGACGAACAAAATGATACACTCACTTGTACTATTGTGCTGGGGGATGAATTTTCGGTGCAGCTTAATTCCCGGAGTTTCAAGAGCAATATTGATCCTCTGTTCCTAAATACTCTCCTGACCTGTCGTCACCATCATATCAGCCTGATCTATACGTCCCAGAGGTTCAATCATGTGGATGCTCTGCTCCGTCAGGTGACCAGCTATGTCTATACTTGTAATAAGGTTTGGAGGATTATGGTGCATGAACAGTATGACGCTTTTGAACTGGAAAATGCGTCCGATCCAACGCTTATCAAACCCAAAAGCCGTTTCGGTTGGTTTATCCGGGATGCTGCTTTCAATGCTTATGATACTCTGGCCTGCGTGGGTAACCTTACAAAGTCCTGCAAAGAAGGGGACATGCTTACGGAAGAACAGATTCTGGAGTTGCAGCGGAACAACCCTGCTAACCTTGACGGTATTGTGAATCCGTCAAGGAAATTAAAACGTGCCAGCAAAAAGCTGAGAAAGTAGGTACTTTATGAGTGACTTTATGTATTATTTTGGACGTGTTTGCAATTTTTATAGGGAATATATGCGATTCGTAAAACCTTCCAGCTCTCCGAAAGATTACGGATTATTTTTGCAAACCAAGAGAAAGAAAAAAAAGAAAGTAGGTGCATTATGGCTGATAAGATAAAATGTTCTGAATGTGAATATTGTGGGAAATATTATGGTTCCCATGGCATTTTTGCCAGAGGTCGTTTCTTTTGCGATCATCCTGATCAGAAATATATTAACAAGTTTTTTAAGGATAACAGGTTGTCCAGTACGCCGGGGTTTATCTGTTATGGCATTGTTAGGTCAGATGATATGTCTTTAAAAACATCACCCAGATGGTGTCCGAAGAAGAAAGGAAGTAAGTAAGTATGGCTCTTGCTATTGTTTTAGTCATTTGTGCCACTGTCATTGTTGTGACCTATATGTTATGCCGGATCCGGGAAAGGGAACAGGATCTGGAGGACGTGTATGAAGATATTTCTTTGTTACGTGTTTCGGTGGATCGTTTTAATTCGATCGAGGAAGTCAATGCAAGCAATCTCTCTTGTTTGTCTGATCATTTAAAACACGTTGATGAGGAAATCGATGAAATACAGAACGAGTTGTGCAACCGTTTGTAGCTTGCAACGTGCACTTCACCCTTTACGGTAGGGGGCACCCGGTTAGCCTTGTGACCAGGGACAGCGCCCACAAGCGAAGCGGGGCGCGTCCTTGGGCGCAAAGGTCCCGCGGTGCCGGGTTCCTGCCGTCAAGGGCGTTGCCTAGGGCCAGTATTACCCCTAGGCAACTTCTGTGACATGTGACAAAGTGGGTCTAATCATGATATTTATTACATTTTTTGTTGTGACAAAGTTGTGACAAATGGCTGTGACAAGACAACTTCTGTGACAAAAGGAGAAGCACATGGGTGACAAATCTGATTCAAGATCACGTAAGTGGATGATAACCATTAATAATCCACTGGATAAGGGTTTTACACATGATAAAATCAAAGAAGTGCTTACTTCTATCCGCTCATTGGACTATTGGGCTATGTGCGATGAGATTGGCAATGAGAAGCACACTTTACATACGCATATCATTATTCACCGGGGCGGTGCTCTTCGGTTCAGCACTTTGCAGAAGATGTTTCCGCCCGGTTCCCAGTTGGATAATCTCCGGGGTACAATGCAGCAAGCCCGTGACTATATCCGTAAAGAGGGAAAGTACAAAGGTTCTAGTAAAGAAGAAACGAACCTTAAAAACACTTTTGAAGAATCCGGCATGGTACCTGATGAAAGACAAGGGCAGCGTTCTGATCTGATTGCTTTGTATGATATGATTAAGGACGGTAAAAGTAATTATGAGATCCTTGAAGATAACCCCAACTATATGCTACAGCTTGAAAAGGTGGAACGATGCCGGGAGATTTTGAGGTATGAAGAATTTAAAAATAAGGTGCGTGATATTCAAGTTGAATATTGGTATGGCGATCCCGGAACGGGTAAGACATCGGGTGTGTATGCCTTATATGGTGGATACGATAAAGTTTATCGCATTACTGACAGTCGAAACCCTTGGGATGGTTATAAAGGTCAAGATGTGATTTTATTCGATGATTTCCGCGCGTGTGACTTTGATATCAATGTGTTGCTTAAATGGCTGGACATTTACCCATTAGAGCTGCCATGTAGATATAATAATAAACAAGCCTGCTTCACACGAATCTATTTTACCAGTAATATTCCCTTTGATCAGTTATATAAGACAGTCCAGTCTGATGATACTGGTACCTGGAATGCTTTTTGTAGGCGGTTTAATACTATCAAGCAATTTTGTAATGACGAAGTATTTAGTTATCATGGCTATGATGATTTTATAAAAAACAGATGGCTTCCGTTTGATGATTCTGTAGATTGGTTCAGGAACAATTATGGTGTAAAAGTTTAGAGGGGCTTGCGCCCCTCTTCCTATTTTTCTTTATCGCTTTTCTGTGGGTAACTTAATCCCAGTATTGCCATCAGATTTCTGTAGGCCTCCAGTTCTGTCTTTCCTTCTGCATATTGCTGATTTAAAAATCTCTGCATTTCAATAGCTGTCATTTCCTCTTCCATAACCTGCACCCCTTTCTTGGGGATATTATAGGTTTTTTCCTTTCTGTTTGTCAATATTACAATTTCCAGCTGATACATTTCTCTAAAAAATCAGGGTCACAATTTGCCATTATTGCGCCTATGGTTTCAGATGCATTGCTTTTGTATGTATATCCCTTACATATTTCATTGATTTTATTGAGTCTTTCTTCCATTACTTCACATCTGATCTCCAGTTCTTTTTTTGTCATGTCGTTTTTCCTTTCTGGCTCCTGTGGAGCCTATCACGTTTTTGGGTTTCTGCTCTGGGTTGTTGGTCTTAGTTTTTCTTTCTGAAACTTCCGGCTCGCATCATCTCCTTTTCTTATGTCTTCGTTTTCGGTATATCTGTCTTGGGCGTCTGAGCGATGTAAAATTTTTCTACTGGCACACGTCAAGAAAAATATAAAAAATTATTTTTTTGATTTTTTATATTTATATAAAAATTTATTCTTTTAAATTTTTATGGTTCTTGACTTGGGACAGGAGAAAAATTATCGTTCAGACTGATGCACAAGACATACCGGAGACGAAGACATAAGAAAAAGAGATGTCCCCCGGGAGTGCAGAAAGAAAAAAGCCCCCAGCGGGGGGTTGGGGGA
>OLGO01001456.1_pt1 | contig 15292 bp, 10 predicted proteins | sample 1605861 | NCBI WGS metagenome assembly OLGO01 (sample SAMN03283253) | human gut metagenome | biome: human-associated habitat; material: feces | host: Homo sapiens | place: USA | collected 2013
CTCTTTTAAAGAAGGTGTGATCATGCAGACGTTTATCGATAAATATGGTGCAAAATTACTGACTGCCATCGGGCAGCACATCGTTTATGTAGTGATATCAGTGCTGATCGCGGCGGTGATCGGACTGGCTCTGGCGGTATTTCTTTCCCGCTTCCGTAAAGCGGCAGGAATCATTATGCCATTGGTCAGCGTATTCCAGACGATCCCGGGTATTGTTTTTATTGGGGTTCTCATGCTCAAAATGGGAATGACGCTCTGGACTGTTCTTACGGCATTGAGTATTTACGCAGTCTTTCCAATCCTCAAAAATTCTTATCAGGGTTTTCTGAATATCGATCAGAGCTTCATGGAGGTGGCCAGGGGCTGCGGAATGAACAGATGGCAGATGTTCTGGCGAGTGGAATTTCCGATGGCACTTCCGGCGATCTTTTCCGGAATCCGCATGTCGCTGATCTACACCGTGAGCTGGGCGATTCTGGCGGCGATGATCGGCCAGGGCGGACTTGGAGAATTTATATACCGTGGGATTGATGCCAATGTAAAAGAATATATCGTGATCGGTTCCGTTCCGATCGCAGTTTTGGCGGTGCTGTTTCGGCTGGTGATTGATAAAATAGAGAAAATATGTGTGTCAAAGGGGTTGCAGGAAGATGAATCTTAGAATGGTTCTGGAACATTTATACCTGGTGGCTGTATCCTGCTTTTTTGTAATTCTGTCTGGCGTGCCGCTGGGGATTTTTACTTATTATCATCCCAAAGTGGGAAAGGTGATCCTGACAGCAGTGGATCTGATGCAGACAGTTCCGGTACTTGCTGTTATGGGACTTCTGATGACGGTATTTGGTGCCAATGGGCTGACTGTGATCATTGCCATGGTGCTGTATCTGCTTCTTCCTGTTGTTCGGAATACAGACACCGGATTAAAGAACGTCAGTGCAGTTTACAAAGAAACAGCAGATGCCATGGGGATGAATCGATGGGAAAAGCTGAGATATGTGGAGATTCCAATGGCTTTTCCATTTATCCTGACAGGGATCCGGATTGCGGTAGTTACGGCAGTTGGTGTCGCTGTATTTGGCACTTTTGTGGGCGGCGGTGGTCTTGGAAGCGTTCTGTATCGGGGAATTCGAATTCAGAACTTCGCAATGATCTTCAGGGGGACATTTGCTCTGATGGTCATGTCCATGGTATTTGACTATCTGCTCGGCTTTTTGGAAAAGAAGGGGGAAGCTTCTTATGAGGAAAAGAAAACCAGCTAGATTTCTGGTGATATTTGTTGTCTGTCTGTTTCTTCTGTCTTTCTGTGCCTGCGGATCCAAAGACAAAAGGACGGTGACAATCATAGATGGTGACTTTGCTGAGATGCGTCTGTTTACACAGATTGCGAAGCTGATGATCGAGGATCGGACAGATATCAGGGTGAAGGTAAAGGATTCTATGGCCAGCAGCCTTGCCTTCGAGCAGATCAAAAACGGCAAAATGGACATTTACATGAGCTATGACGGCTCTCTTCTGACGGCTTATCTGGGACATGATCCGTCAGAGGTGCCAGAGGGAACAAGCCTGTATGACTATGCAAATGAACTCGGCAAAAAGGAAGCCGGAGTCATGCTTTCACCGAAGCTTGGTGAGCAGAATACCTATGTGGCGGCAGTGATGCCGGAGACGGCAGAAAAGTATCATCTCACAAAGGTCAGTGACTTGAAGAAATGTGCAAAGGAACTGACCTTTGCGGCAGAGCATGAGTTTTTTGATGAGGGATCCAAGCACTTCGATGCTTTTGTTTCCACATACGGACTGGATTTCAGACAGAATAACACGATCGACCGCGGATTAAAGTATGTCGGGATCAATGCCGGAAATATGGATGTGACTGTCGTGTATTCCACAGACGGGCTGAATAAGCGGTTTGGACTGGTGACTCTGGAGGATGATCTGCACTTCTTCCCGGAATACAATGGTGCATATCTGCTCCGTGCGGATCTTTATGAAGATTTTCCGGAACTGGAAGCGATCTTCCAGGAACTCGCAGGAAAATTTGACAACGAGATCTGTACTGACCTGAATTATCGGATCGATGTGAAGGTCGAAGAACCCAAAAAAGTAGCCAGAGAGTTTCTGGAAGAACATAATATGTGTTAAATTTTTATCCAAAGTCGTGGCGGGTATATGAGATGTGAAGATACCTGCCGCGGCTTTTTAACTAAGAGTATTCCTGATCAAATTCTATAACAAATGATATCGTATGCTTCAGTTGTGCTAAACATCTGATTATTAGCAATAAATTTTTATATTTCTACGACAAATAAGCAGATTTCCAACTGCTTCAAAAAATGATATACTCTTATTGATAATACTGTTTATGCAGCTCGATATATTAAATAGTTAGGTAATTATTCAGAAAGCAGTATCCCGCGAGGCATTTTGACTCGTGACTGTGAGGGTGCTGAACAGTTACGAAATAGAATGGAACAGGAAAGGGGACTTTATGGGGGCACATTCATCAGGATATTACAGTATTGACGGGGATTACAATATTATTGGGTTTAACGAGACAGCGAAGGAAATCTATCCGAGCCTTCAGATGGGAATGAAATGTTACAAAGCACTGATGGGACTGGATGCACCATGTCCGCCGTGTCCGGTGGTCAATGGAATCTGCGGTCCAAAGACGTATCTGGATCCCATTCGTCATATTTACGAGACTGTGGATGCGGTGGATACCATCCTTCCGGACGGCAGCAGAGGGCATGCACTGGTTTTCAGTACCGTTGCAGAGGGAGAGAGAATGTCAAGTGCGATTCCTACAGGAGAGAAATCTCTGCGTCTTCTGGGGGCAGTCAATCGGCTTGCTTCGGACTATGTGGCAGTTTATTCTGTCAACCGTCAGCAGAAAACAATTTCTGTTTACCGCTCTGAATTTACAAATGATCCGGACGACAGTATTGTGAAAGATAATGCGGATTATGATACAGTGAGGGAATATCTTACCCGCTATATCCATCCGGATGACCGCAGCTACGTCCTAAAAAAAATGGAACTGGATTATCTGGAACAGAAACTTGCAAATTCATCGAGTTTCAGGGTGCATTTCAGGAGTGCAGGAGAAGAGACGCATTATTACTATCTTCTGGTTACCAGAAACGGTGAAACGGAGGATGAGCAGGATTTTATAATCGCTGCCGCATGCGAGGATAATGATGTAAATGCACGCAAAATATATGAAAATCAACTGAATTCCCTGATTGGTTCCATTTCTCATGCTGCGGGATATTTTCATCTGGATATCACGGATGATAAGATACTCAAAACCGGTGGAACATCTGCGATCGTGGATATACTGGAGTCGGATTGTACGATTGATGCGTTTGTCCGGGATACGGCACAGTATATTCCGAAGGAGCAGGACAGACAGGATTTCATTGATGCTTTCTGTCGAAATTCCATGCTTGAGAACTACAATGCGGGACAGGTGGAGATAACAAGAATTTCGAGATGCTATTATGATGACAATATTGCACGTATTTCAAAGTACGTGGTACGGCTTTTGATAAATCCGTCGAATAATCATCTGGAGGGACTTTTGTATGGAGTGGATATTACCCGGTCACAGGAGGAATATGAGACGCAGGTCAGTATTGTCCGTACACTCAGCAGCAATTACAGGGATGTATATCTTCTGAATCTCCGAGAAAAAACGCTCTCGATCATCAAAGAGGAAGAGGGAAATGAAGATGGCCTGAAGAAGAAAGAGGACGGCAGCTATTCTTATAAGAAGTTTCTTGCAAAATACATTGAAGAGCGGGTGCATCCGGATGACCGCGATATGCTGCATGAAGTACTGAGGCTTCGCAATGTGCGTAAGAGGATCAGGAAAAAAGAAGAGTACAAGGGCAACTACCGGGTAAAAAACGGAGATGAGGTTCATTATTATCAGTTCCGCGTTATCAGAAACGAGGATTCAGGGATTATTGTGCTGGGATTTCTGAATGTAGATGATGTTGTGGAGGCTGAAATCCGACAGCAGAAGCTTCTGAAAGAAGCACTGGATACTGCAGAGCGTGCCAATGAAGCCAAGACAAATTTCCTCAGGAGAATGAGTCATGATATCCGCACACCGATCAATGGAATCTGCGGGATGCTCGAGGTCGCGGATTATTACCATAATGATATAAATAAACTGGCAGAATGCAGAGAAAAGATCAGGGATGCCTCTCACCTTCTGCTGGAGCTGATCAATGAGGTCCTTGATATGGGAAAACTGGAATCCGGTGAGATTATGCTGGAGGAGGTTCCGTTTAACCTTTATGATATAGGGCAGAATGTTCTTAAGATAATCGAAAAAATGGCGGAGGAACGAAAAATAGAAATCACCCAGGACAACATTGGAGTTGCCCACTGGAATCTGATCGGCAGTCCGGTTCATGTAAAACGTATCATGATGAATTTTATAAGTAACGCAGTCAAGTATAATAAGGAGCATGGCAAGATTATGCTGAGATGCAGAGAAATTTCTGCAGAGGGTGATACTGCAGTGTTCGAATTTACCTGCAGAGATACGGGAATTGGCATGAGCCGGGAATTCCAGGAGCATCTTTTTGAACCGTTCACGCAGGAGAGGGTCGGCGGTTACAGCAAATATGGCAGTACGGGACTGGGAATGTCGATCACGCTGGGGCTTGTAAAAAGAATGGGCGGAGATATTACTTTTGAGAGTGAGAAAGACAAGGGTACTACCTTTGTGATCACGATACCGTTCAAAATTGATATGGAAAAAAGAGAGACAGAACAGAAAATAAAAAAAACCGTATGTTCCATTGCCGGACTGAATATCCTTCTGGTTGAGGATAATGAACTGAATATGGAAATCGTGGAATTTATCACGCAGAATGCAGGGGCAGTTGTGACAAAGGCATGGAATGGCCGGGAAGCCCTTGAAATTTTTGAAAAATCTGCGGAAGGCTGCTTCGATGCGATCCTGATGGATGTCATGATGCCGGAGATGGATGGGTATGAAGCAACCGAAAGAATCCGCAGATTGAACAGAAAAGATGCCAGGACAATTCCAATCATCGCAATGACTGCAAATGCTTTTACAGAAGATAAAATAAGGTCAAAAGCAGCCGGGATGAATGAACACATTGCGAAGCCGCTGAATACGGAACTTGTACTTCAGGCAGTGGCAAAACTGGTTCAGCCATCGGTGTTGGACTGATCAGAATCGTTTCACAAGGACTGTTTTGGAGTGCTTTCGCAGCAGGCGGTTATAGGCTGAATATTTTGCCTTTGGAACGCGGACGGTCATCTTTTTTACACCCTGATCGATCTTAGAGGAAACGGTGGTAAGGCGGGTGCTTTTGATCGTAATGACGCATTTTGTTTTTACATTCCGGAATGCCTGGGAACCGATGCGTGTCAGTCCGGTACCGATCGTGACGGTCTTAAGATTCCGGCAGTTATAGAAGGCCTGGCTTCCGATGGCAGAAACATTATGTCCGATTACAACACTGGAAAGCTTCTTTTTGTTGGAAAAGGCCTTGCTCCATACAGAAGTTACCTTGTAGGTGGCACCTGCATATTTGATAGTGAGCGGTATGACAGCCTTGCCAAGACGGTTGTTGGAAGTTCCATAGCAGGTGACGGTCTGCTTTCCGGTCACACGATAGATCAGAGAGGAAGTGGTATGACTTATCTGCCATTGAGCGTACAGGGTAACATTTCCTTTGATCTTGATATTCTGGCCCGGCAAATAGCGGGTTCCCTTTCCGTCGGCTCTGGTATTCCAGCCGGCAAAGAAGCGGGAAGTACAGTAAGGCGCATTCTTAACTCTGGCAGTTTTGCCGGAAGCATAGCGGGTTTTGTCGGAAGGAAGACCGCTTACATTGAGACTGGTGTTCTTGACATACTTTATCTGATAAGTGCGCGGCTTCGGAGTCGGTGTAGCGGTAGGAGTCGGAGTCGCAGTAACTGTTGGAGTCGGTGTAGCGGTCGGAGTCGGGGTCGCAGTAACTGTTGGAGTTGGCGTTACGGTCGGAGTAGGTGTCACAGTGACAGTCGGAGTCGGAGTCACGGTAGGAGTCGGAGTCGCAGTAACTGTTGGTGTCGGAGTCGCAGTTGGAGTTGCGGTCGGTGTCGGTGCAACAGTTGGCGTAGCGGTTGGTGCCTGGTCAAGGGTTCTGGTGTGTGCTTTAATGGAGAAGCAATAGGGACTGTCCAGGGTTGCGACATCCTTCCAGGTCTTGGAATCTCTGGAATAGAAACTCTGTCCGGGAGTAGTTCCGGCAACAGTTTCCAGCCAGTCCAGATCCCTGGATGCTTCCACATAATAACTGATCTGTGAATCTGCCAGAGTCAGTACAACCGAAAACTGGGAACCGGGAGTCAGCATGACTGGTTCCGGGAGAGTTACGGTATCAATTCCGGCGAGTGCCTGTGTGTACTCAAAGGGGGCTGCATAAGCAGGAACTCCGCTGGCAGGATCTTTTGGATCCGTAAGGTCTGTATAGATCTGGATCTGATAGGAAGCGTTGTCAGTTTTGGAAGCAGTCACGATCTCACCGAGCTGTTCGTAGTTTCCTTTTCCGGCCTTTGCGGTAAAAATATTAGCGATTGAATAGCCAGTCTTTAAAGTGAAAGTTGTTGTACTTGAATTTGCCCCGTCATAAAAATAATTATTCGGATATGCCGGAGCTGTGGTAGCCGTGTTGCATATAAGGTTTCTTAAGGACTGATCCTCATAGGAAATATAGAAATATCCATTATCTCCCCAGTCAGTATCGTAGCTGTTTTTGACGATCCAGGCACCATTATTCTGGACACCGGAAGCGGAGGTGAAATTTTCCTTTGAATAATGATCATTCCATCCGACAAGGGTGACAGCGTGATTTACGGAGCCTGATGACGGATAACAGGAGGCGGCAGTGTCCGGATTGTAATATCTGCCGCTGCTGTCCATATAGATCATGGCAGAAACAGATCCATACTGTGAAAGGAGCAGTTTGGTCCGTTCTTCCTCATACTGCGAAAAAACAGCGTTTTCCATATAGACAGAGGTATCATAGGCAAGGCTACTGTCAGGAACCATGGATGCCGAAAAATCCCGTGTATGGGTGCTGTCAGTAGGGAGTGGAACCTTATCTTCGGTAGTCATGCCGGACCAGGTGCTTAAGAAAAAGGACGCGATCATACCATTTCCACTGTCATGATAATCACTTCCTTTGTGGATATATTTGTCATTTGGGGTGTTTCCAAGTGGATCATCCGTGCGGTGAGTAAAGAAATAGGCAAGATGTTCCTCAGAAAGATCCCAGCATCCCAGTCCCTGAGAAAGAAGGCTGGTCTCTGCATTGGAAATAAGGCTGAAAGCCCAGCAGATACCGAAGGGATTCTGAAATTTGACAGGAGTTACAAGGTTCTCATCTCTGGAATCGTATACTTCAGGAAGGACGGCATATGTGGCGATGTCGGAAGAAAGATCACTGTCGACATCGTCCAGGGGTGTCATAGGCTTGAGGTTCTGCAGTGGCGCCAGCTGTGCCTGACGTTCTTCCTCTGTCATAGGACGTCCGAGAATATAGTCCAGATCATCATCTGCCGAAACGGAAGAATCGCCGGAGGTAAAAAGGGAATCCTCTTCTGAGGAAAAAAGTCCATCTTCGGTGTCATAAGAGAAATCGGAAGCAGATTCTGTATTATCAGAAGCAGATTCCTGAGTATCATCGATGGTTTCTTCGGTGAATTCTACATCCGGTGAAGTCTCTTCTTCAGGAGAGGAAACAAAATCAATGTCAGCAGATTCAGCAGAAACCGTCTGCATATCGGAAGGGAAGCTTCCGGCAAGAACGGCGGCACAAAGAATGACTGACAGACTGCGCAGTAAGTTGGGTGTTTTCTTATTCATATCATGTCCTCCGTGAAATTAATTTCTGACTCTGTTTTCATCATAACATGAAAAAAAGCTCCGAACAATAAAGTTCGGGGCTTTTTATAAAGAAAAGATGGCCGTGAGTTAATTGTTGATGACAACACCCTTCTGCAGCATAACGTTTGCATACAGTGCTTTTTCGCTTGTGGAGATGATGCAGTAAGCGGTTTTTGCTTCATCATAGAATGCAAAACGCTCGATATTTCCAACAACTGCGTCTCCTCTGTCATCATATTTACGAATGATTTCTTTGTAGGTATCCCAGATCGGTGTCTCAACAGTATCACCAGGCATAACCTCCATAAGATTTACAGGATGCTCTACATAAGTATCCAGCGGGAAAACCTTGAGGATGGCTTCCAGGATCTCCGGTACGCCGTGTCCGTCACAGCGGATGGTGATCGCATTCTTGCCCATGGATTCAACCGGGAAGTTGCCGTCTGCGATTACAAGACGGTCACTGTGACCCATTTCACATAATACCTTTAATAATTCTGGTGATAAGATTTCAGGAATTCCTTTTAACATATCTTTATGCCTCCGTTTATTAATTTTACTGAATCATGTCATGTCTCACTCTGAAACAACTTGTATATAATGAATGTAACTGTATTCCGGTTACTTTTCAAGAGAATATTTTCCGATAAAAGATGAAAATTTTACACTGCTAAGGATAAAGTGAAATAATATTTTTACGATTGACAGAAGAGCTTTAGGGATGTATGATTAACTCAAACGGAAACGTTTCGGTTTTGGAAATGTTTCCTGTCACTGAGGTATTTATAACAGGAAAACATACACACATTATGAGGAGGAAAATCATTATGCCACTTGTTACATCAGAAGAAATGCTGTCCAAAGCCCAGGAAGGCGGTTATGCAGTAGGTGCATTTAATGCGGAGAATATGGAGATGGTAAAGGCGATCATCCAGGCAGCAGAAGAACTCAAAGCACCGGTTATGATCCAGACAACACCATCTACGATCAAATATGGAACCGTAGAGACTTATGCAGCGATCGTTGCAGCGGAGGCTGAGAAAGCAGCTGTTCCGGTATGCCTTCATCTGGATCACGGCAGCAGCTTTGAACTGGCGATGCAGGCAATGCACGCAGGGTATACTTCCGTCATGATCGATGGATCCAAACTGGATTTCGAGGGAAATATTGCAGAGACAAAGCGTGTGGCAGATGTTGCACGGGCACTCAATATCCCATGTGAAGCTGAGCTTGGCAAGGTTGGCGGCAAAGAGGACGATCTGGAGGCAGAAGCAGATACCAATACAGATCCGCAGGAAGCGAAAGAGTTCGTTGAGCGTACAGGAGTTACTTCTCTTGCAGTTGCCATCGGAACTGCACATGGATTCTATGTAGGTACACCGGTGCTTGACAAAGAACGTCTCAGCGAGATCCGTGAAGTGGTAGATATTCCGCTTGTACTCCATGGTGCCTCCGGTTTGAGTGATGAGGATGTTATGGACTGCGTAAAACGTGGAATCTGCAAAGTGAATTTTGCTACTGAGCTTCGTGCAGCATATTCTAAGGCAGTCAAAGAGCTTCTTACAGAAAAACCGGATACCATTGATCCGAAAGCATATGGAAAGACGGCTATCGCAGCAGTGAAAGAACTTGTAATGGCAAGAATGAAAGTCTGCGGCTGTGACGGCAAAGCAGAATAAGAAAGCAGAGAGACAAAATGGCAGCGACAATGAAAGACATAGCCAGGCGGACAGGACTTGGCCTGGCTACGGTTTCCTCTTATTTTAACGGAGGAAATGTCAGAGAAAAAAACAGAATAAAGATTGAAGAGGCCATCGAGGAACTCCATTACGAGGTCAACGAAGTTGCAAGAGGACTTAAGACCAATGCGACAAAGACGATCGGTGTTGTGATTCCGGAGCTGAATAATATATTCTGTGCCGAGATCATAACGGGGATGGAGGATATTCTCAGAAGTCATGGCTATGCTACGATCGTGTGTGACTGTCGTACAGATAAGAAACTGGAGCGGGAAGCGGTGGAATTTCTGATCCGCCGCCGGGTAGATGGAATCATCAATATGCCGGTGGATGAAACGGGTGCACATTTAAAGAGATTCCAGAAGACGGGCCGGCCGATCGTGCTGATCGACCGCAGGATCCAGGGAATTCCGTGTGACAGTGTTCTAGTAGATAACCAGAAAGCTGCCGAGGAAGCAGTGGAGCTTTTTATAGAAAAAGGACACAGAAATATTGGGATCATCGGCGGACCTGAGGGGATTTTTACAGCAGAGGAACGTCTGACAGGATATTATACCGCACTTGAAAAAGCCGGGATTTCAATAAAAAATTCGCTGGTTTATCGTGGAGATTATACGATCAAAGGCGGTGTCAGAGGTCTGGAAGAGCTTGTCCGGAACAATCCGGATATGACGGCGGTTTTTGTGACCAACTATGAAATGACAATGGGAGTGATGATTGGAGTTAACGAGCTGGGAATACAGGTTCCGGGACAGCTTTCCATGATAGGGTTTGATAATCTTCCGTTTGCAAGGGCGTGCCGTCCGAAGCTTACGATCGTATCACAGCCGACGGATGGAATTGCCAGAGAGGTTGCAAGGATCATGCTGGAACGTCTTGAAAAGAGAGAAGCAGGATCGGAAGAGCCTTTTATGGAGAAACTTCAGACAGAGATTATGGAAGGAAAATCCGTGTGTGTTCTGAACAGATAGATTTATAAATGCTGTAATACAGGAAAAACAGGGTTTTTACAAAAAATGGGAGCAGCAAAAGGATGAAATCATATTTATTGGGAATTGATATCGGAACAAGCGCATGTAAGGTGGCTGTGTTTGACAGAAACGGAAAAGTTCTTGCAGCAGCCAGTGGTGACTATCCGGTATATTATCCGCAGGAAGGATGGGCGGAACAGAATCCGGAAGAATGGTGGAATGCTGTCTGCCGGGCATCGAAAGAAACAATACAGAAAGCAGATATTAAGCCGGATGAGATCGCGGGAATTGGAATCGATGGGCAGAGCTGGTCTGCGATTGCGATTGATAAAGAGGGAAAAGTACTGACAAATACACCAATCTGGATGGATACCAGAGCACAGTCTGTCTGTGACAGACTGAATCAGGAGATTGGTGCAGAGAAGATTTTTGAGGTGGCAGGAAATTCTCTTCAGCCGTCTTATTCTACCGCGAAGATCCTCTGGTATAAGGAAAATCTTCCAGAGGTATATGCAAAGATCGACAAGATTCTTCAGTCGAACAGCTATATCGCATATAAACTGACAGGTGTGATCTCGCAGGATGTATCGCAGGGATACGGGCTTCACTGCTTCGACATGAAAAAAGCCTGCTGGGATGAGGAAATGTGTGAACTTCTGGGAATTCCAATGGGATTTCTTCCGGAGATCTGTGACTGTGACCATGTGGTTGGCAGTGTCACTGCAAAGGCAGCGGCAGAATGTGGACTTTCGGAGGGCACACCGGTAGTTGCCGGTGGTCTGGATGCAGCCTGTGGAACACTTGGTGCAGGAGTTATCCATCCGGGAGAAACGCAGGAGCAGGGTGGTCAGGCAGGTGGAATGAGTATCTGTATGGATGCGTACAAAGCCGACCCGCGACTGATATTAAGTTTTCATGTTGTCCCGGGTAAATGGCTCCTTCAGGGAGGAACCACCGGAGGCGGTGGTGTTATGCGCTGGTTCGAGCGTGAATTTGCGGATTATGAGCGGATAATGAAGGAACAGACAGGAATGTCCTCCCTCAGTCAGCTGAACGAGATTGCCGCAAAAGTATCACCGGGCTGTGATGGAATGGTATTCCTTCCATATATGTCCGGGGAACGATCTCCAATTTGGAATCCATACGCCAAGGGAGTTTTTTATGGGCTTGACTTTGCCAAGACCAAAGGACATATGGTCCGTGCCTGCATGGAAGGTGTCGCGCTTTCTCTGAGACATAATCTGGAAGTGGCGAAAGAAGCTGGGGCAGAGGTAGAAGTCTTAAGAGCTATGGGTGGCTCTGCGAACTCTTTTCTCTGGACGCAGATCAAATCCGACATCACAGGAAAACCGATGATAGTGCCAACATCCGATACGGCAACCACACTTGGAGCGGCTCTCCTTGCAGGAGTCGGAGTTGGGTTCTACAAAGACTATGATGAAGCAGTTTCACTTACTGTAAAAGAAACCCGCCGCCATGAACCAGACCCGGAGAACAAAGTCATCTACGACCAGACTTATCAGACCTACCTTGAACTTTACAAGTCTCTGGCCCATATGATGACAGCAAAACAGAATATATGAAAGGAGAAAATATATATTATGAAAGCAGCAGTAGTAGTTGCAAATGAGGACGTACAATACCAGGAAATAGAAGAACCAGAGGTGACCAGAGGAACCGTTAAGATCAAAGTCAGATATTCCGGTATCTGTGGATCTGACATCCCTCGTGTCTTGAATCATGGAGTTCATTTTTATCCGATCGTACTCGGACATGAATTCTCCGGTGATGTAGTAGAAGTTGGCGAAGGCGTGACCAAGGTGAAGGTTGGTGATCGTGTGTCAGGCGCACCGCTTCTCCCATGCAAGAAATGTGATGACTGCCAGCAGGGCAATTTTTCCCTCTGCAAGCATTACAGCTTCATCGGATCCAGACAGCAGGGAAGTAATGCAGACTATGTGGTAGTTCCGGAACAGAATGCAGTTCCTTTTGACAGCAGTGTTCCGTACGAACAGGGTGCCATGTTTGAGCCTGCAACGGTTGCAATCCATGGAGTGTTCCAGAATGATTATCACGGAGGAGAGTATGTGGCAATCCTCGGCGGTGGCACCGTGGGAATGTTTACCATGCAGTGGACGAAGATCTTTGGCGCCAAAAAGGTAGTTGTCTTTGATATCAGCAATGAACGTCTGGAACTTGCAAAACGTCTTGGTGCGGACGAAGTCATCAACACAAAAGAAGATGACTACATGGAAAAAGCCATGGCGATCACTGGTGGTAAGGGGTATGGTTTCGTATTTGAGACAGCGGGACAGGTTCCGACAATGCATATGGCATTTGAACTGGCTGCAAACAAAGCACACGTCTGCTTTATCGGAACTCCTCACGAGAATCTGACATTTACACCGGCACAGTGGGAAAATATGAACCGCAAAGAATTCAAACTGACTGGTTCCTGGATGTCCTACAGTGCACCGTTCCCGGGACGTGAATGGGATCTGACCGCACATTATTTTGCAACAGGACAGCTGAAATTTGATCCGGGATTCATTTACAAAAAAATCCCGATGAGTCAGGCACAGGAAGCATTTCAGTTATTTAAGACACCGGGACTTGTAAAAGGAAAGATTCTTTTATCAAACGAGGAAGATTAAAATGATACTTACAGTAACCTTAAATGCCGCAATCGATAAGAGATATGTGGTGGATGATTTTAAAGTTGGAGAAGTAAACCGGGTAAAGGAATGTTCCTATGTTCCGGGAGGAAAAGGTCTCAACGTATCCAAACCGGCTTCTATTTATGGCGCAGAAGTAGTGGCTACCGGATTTGTCGGGGGCCATGCGGGAAATTATATTGAAGATGCCCTGAAGCCATTTGGGATCAGAGGAGATTTTTACCATGTGGATGCAGAGAGCAGATCCTGCATCAATATCTGGGATGAAATTAATCATGTGCAGACAGAATTTCTTGAGCCGGGATTTACTCTGACAGAAGAGGATTTCCAGGGGTTTGAAAAGAAATTCAGGGAACTTGTACAGAACGCAGATGTTGTTTCCATGTCGGGAAGCGTTCCAAAAGGTCTGGATGGAACAGCATACCAGAGCCTGGTCAGAATTGTGAAAGAAGCCGGCAAACCGGTAATCCTTGACACCAGCGGGAAACTGCTGGAGCTTGGAATCGAAGCCTGCCCTACACTGATCAAACCGAACATTGATGAGATACGGATGCTGACAGGAAAGCAGTGCGACAATATGCAGGATATTATGGAAGCAGCAAAAGCAATCCATGCAAAAGGGGTTGATATCGTAGTGGTTTCACTTGGAGCAGACGGTTCTCTGGCAGTAGGAGAGGAAGGAATCTTCCGTGCAGTGGTGCCAAAGATTGATGCGGTAAACACTGTAGGATGCGGAGATTCCATGATCGCAGGTTTTGCACTTGGACTGAGCGAGGGACTTTCACTGGAAGAGACTTTAAGAAAGGCAAGTGCGATCTCCGCTGCATCAGCCATGCGTGAGGAGACGGGATTCTTTGTGATGGAAGATATGGAAAAACTCCTTCCGCTGATCAAAATCGAAAAACTTTAAAAATCAAAAATTATATAATGTAGAATTTAGGAGGAAACAAAAATGGCAGAATTTATTGATCCGGCAATCGTGCCGAAAGTAACCCTTCCTTCAGGAGAAGAAGTACCCTGTATGGGTATGGGAACCTTTGGTTCTGACCGTGTAAGTGCAGAAGAAGTGTCTAAGGCAGTTGCAGGTGCGATTCGCTGTGGATACCGTATGTTTGACTGTGCAGCATGCTATGGAAACGAGACTCAGATTGGAGAAGTTTTCAAAACCGCCTTTGATGAAGGTGTAGTGGAGCGAAAAGATCTTTTTATCATGACAAAGGTCTGGAATGACATGCACCGTAAAGTAGAAGAAGCCTGCACAAAGAGCATTCATGATCTTCAGTGTGATTATGTGGATCTTTACTTTATCCACTGGCCATTCCCGAACTACCATGCACCATTCTGTGATGTAGATTCCAGAAACCCGGAATCCAGACCATTCAGTGTGGAAGAATTCATGGATACCTACCGTCAGTGTGAAGAACTTGTTGAAAAGGGCAAGATCCGTTATATTGGTATTTCCAATATGACGATCCCGAAACTGGAAGCAGTCCTTCCATTAATGAAGATTAAACCTGCGGCATGTGAACTGGAGCTGCATCCGTGCTTCCAGCAGCAGGAGCAGTATGATTATTTGGTGGCACATAACATCCAGCCGGTAGGATATATGCCGCTTGGTTCACCGAGAAGACCGGAAAGAGACATCTGCCCGGAGGATGTCGCCGATATGCAGACACCTGAAATGCAGGAGATCGCCAAAGCACACGGTGTGCATCCAGCATTGATCGCACTGAAATGGGCTCACCAGAGAGGAGAGATTTCTATTCCATTCTCTGTACATAATTATGTCAGCAACCTGAAATGCGTAACCGAAGACCCACTGACCGATGAAGAAATGGCTAAGATCGGAACACTGGAAAAAGGAAACAGACTGGTCAAAGGTCAGGTGTTCCTCTGGGAAGGTGCCAAGGACTGGCATGATCTGTGGGACGAAGAGGGATTTATTATACAATAATCCCCTTATATCCCCTGAGAATTTTTGTAAAA
>OLGO01001474.1_pt1 | contig 15119 bp, 3 predicted proteins | sample 1605861 | NCBI WGS metagenome assembly OLGO01 (sample SAMN03283253) | human gut metagenome | biome: human-associated habitat; material: feces | host: Homo sapiens | place: USA | collected 2013
ATATGTAAACTATGTCCTTGCACATTCTGTAAACTATGTTATCACACTATACAGGCTTGCCCCTCCCGTTGCACCGTAGTTATTGATTTTCTCAGCGTTTTTAATCTATCAATCATCAATAGCGGATTGCAATCAAATTTTCATTTTTATATATTAACTTGATTTTTGATAATTGCAATGATGTTTCGGGAGGGGCAAGCAAGGCAAGGATGCCTTAAGTGTGTGCCCAAAGTTTCGCACGGATGCGAAACCAAAAAGCACACACAGACACTCCCCTACGAATATTCCTACAATTCATCACAACCGCATATAAACTGCAAACACCAAACTTGGCTTATAAACACTTTGCCGGTTTCGCAAAATGTAGCAAATCGTTATCACCCTTGCCTCCCCTCGAAAAAGGGGAGGTGGCTTGACGGCAAGGCACAAGCCTAAATTTTACAGCGTTTTTATGTGATATATCCGACTTTTATAATTACTAAGTCGGTCTGCCGTCAAGACGGTGGGGATTGAAGTTGATAGAACTTCTATCCCTAAAACTTCTAAGCGTTCACAATCACAACTCGCCCCTCACCAACCCTTCCAAAACCTCGCCCTTTTTAGTAAGTCCTAACTAACCTAATTTTTACAAAAAAATTTTCAAAAACCTCTTGACAAACGCCGAAGTATCGGTTATAATAAAACCAACAAATCAGTAAACGTTACTGATTTCGCTAAAAACAATAAGAAAATAATGATTTTATCACTATGAAAGGATAGGTAATTTACTATGAAAAAGTGGGTATGTCCGGTATGCGGTTACGTTCATGAGGGAGATACACCTCCCGAGTTCTGCCCCCAGTGCAAGGTTCCCGGCAGCAAGTTCATAGAACTTAAGGAAAGCGAAAAGCTTGTATTTGCAGACGAGCACAAGGTAGGCATTGCAAAGGCAGTTGAGGATGAAGAGATCATCGCAGGCTTAAAGGCAAACTTTGAGGGCGAATGCACAGAGGTAGGTATGTATCTCGCTATGGCAAGAGCCGCTCACAGAGAAGGTTACCCCGAGGTAGGCCTTTACTACGAAAAGGCAGCTTGGGAAGAGGCTGAACACGCTGCAAAGTTCGCAGAGCTTTTAGGCGATGTTGTAAGTGCATCGACTAAGGAAAACCTTGAAAAGAGAGTTGCCGCAGAGCACGGCGCTACACAGGGCAAGCTTGACCTCGCAAAGAGAGCAAAGCAGTTAAATCTTGACGCTATCCACGACACAGTTCACGAGATGGCTAAGGACGAAGCAAGACACGGTAAGGCTTTCGAGGGTCTGCTGAACAGATACTTCAAGTAAGCGGCGGCTGTGAGCCGCACCAAATTCGCCGTTCCGGCTGTTTCAGCTCGGCTAAGGTTACGTTAACGGCGGATATTAACGTTATAAATATGCAAATCGAGCCGTAAGCACCCTTGCTTACGGCTCAGTTTGTTCTTATAGTAAAAACGCATCTGATACACAAAAAAGAACACCGGTCGCCCGGTGTTCTCTTTTTTTACTGTCAGCTTATTTGGCTGTCTTCACATTTGCATAAGTATAAGTGCTTGTATTTGCACCCTTATAAGACGCAATCCTTACCTTATACACGCTTCCGGCCCTGAGTCCGCCAATAGTGACAGTAGCATTCGTACTGCCCTTTAACGTCTTTTTGACCCACTTGCCGCCTTTGTAAATTTCAACCTTATATCCGTCTGCACTGGCGTTTTTACCCCACTTAACGGTTATCGAGTTTCTTTTTGCCGATACAACCTTGATATTGGTTACCGGTGAAAGCACTGCAGTAACCGTAGTATAGCTGTAATCGCCGTACAGATTGTCCTTATACGCTCTTACCCTTACTTTATATGTGATGTAAGGTGTAAGTCCGCCAAGCACAGCCTTTGCTGTCTTATTATCGGTTATGGTCTTTTTGACCCACTTACCGCCGATATAATATTCTACGTTATATCCGTCAGCGTTCGCATCCGCATTCCATATAACTACTGCCTTTGAGTCAACTGCGCTCTTTACCTTAAGACCGCTGACCTTTGTCGGAGCGGTAGTGATATAAATATCGTCGAATGCACTCTCAAGCTCACCCTTATAAGCCTTTATTCTGACCTTGTAGGTTTTGTAGCCCTTAAGCGAGCCTATTGTAACGGTAGTTTTTTTATTGCCGGTCAGCGTCTTTTCATTCCACTTACCGTCTGCATAGTACTGAACGGTATAACCGTCCGCACTTTCGTTCTTATCCCATTTAAGCGTAAACGAAGAAGATGTGACTGTCTGCGTAATACCAGTAACTTTTGACGGGAGCGTATCGATATAGCCATATGTATACGGACTGTAAAGGTCACCCTTATATGCGCTTACCCTTACTTTATATCGTGTTCCTGCACAAAGTCCGTCTATAACCGCCGATATATTATTGTTGCCGGTAACAGTCTTTGCAGACCACTGATTATTAATGTACCACTCTACCTTGTAGCCGTCCGCTCTGGCGTTTCTGCTCCAGCTTATTCTTACCGTTTCATCGGTAGCCTTCACCGTATTTATATTCCATACGGGAGAAGGAACAGTATCAACATAGAAACATCTGAATTTGGCGGTGAATCTTCCTGCATAAGCCGCTATCCTTACCTTATATTTAAGGCCTGCAGAAAGACCGCTCAGCTTTGCCGCTACTCTGTCGCCGTCAGCACTGCAGTTAATCTGCTTCCACTGATTGCCGACATAGCATTCGACATAATATCCGTCAACGCCGCTTATATTCTTCCAGCTTATATCGACTTCATTGTATGTTGTCTTTTCAACCGCTATTTCTTCCACATCGGGAATAGGCTTTACGGGAACACGGTTTCCGATATATGAATCCTTACATCTTGTGCATTCAAATACGCTGTAGCCTTCGTTGCGATAGTCAGGCTCAACTACTTTGATTACAACATAGTCGTGACCGAGAGGTTCGCCATACTCCGCACCGCATATTTCACACTTTGCCTTTTCGGTGCAGGTAGCCTCTCCTCCGGAATGTTTGCATTCGGTTATCGTAGCCGTTACAACGTCCGACTTCATCGAAACTCCCGCCGTTGCAGCATTGCTGTAGGTAAGACGGCAGTAGTACCTGCCCGTTGTGAGATTTTCGAGCGACAGCTTTCTGTCTGTAGCGCCCTCTATCTCTGTTTCGTTGCCGTTTTCATCAATGCCGATCCACTGATAAGCAACTTTTGCGTCGACCTCGCCTGAATACCACGGCACTGCACTTATTTGAAGTGACGGTATACCGTCGGGATAATAACCGTTGGTGTAATATACAGTATCAATCGGCTTGATTATCTGCATCGGGCACACCCGTACCGTAAGTCCGTTTGTCGATGATGCCGTTGCCTTATTAAGACTGTATATATCTATCCACTCTTTTGTTCCTCTGTCCTGTACCCAGAAGCCGGGATCGATATAATCGGCTATCACCTTATCACTGACCGTAGTTACGATTTCGGCAAACCCACCTGACGAAATGGATACATTACCGCCGTTTATAGTAAGGCAATTTATATTGTTGGCAGTCATTGTAACATTTCCGCCGTTTATGGTCACATTGCTGCCTGTAGCAAGCCCGTCAAATGTGACATCACCGCCCTGCACTATGAATGCGTCTTGATTCTCAAACGCTGTCACCGCACAACGTCCCGTAACCGTCAGCTTTGCCTTGCCGTTTATGATGATCGGACGTGAGAACGCTGTACGAACTGCGTACTTGAGCGTGAAGTTACCTTCGGTTATGACTAACTGACCGCCGTATCCGTTCTTGTTATAAAGCGGATATAAGGTACAGCCCTCGTTTTCGCTCTTCTGAGCGTCTTTCGCAGCCTCGTCAAGATTGTTATAATACCTGACATCGTCGCCCTTTGTTATCTTTGCATTGAACTTGCTCTCGCATATCTCGCAATATGTCGGCTCGGTAATGTTGCCTGCGGTTTCCTTGTCCGCTGTAGGATCGACCACCTGAGAATGATCACAGTCAACAAGGTCTATGCTTACAGTGTTCGACTTTATTTCATAGCCGTCATCGGTAATAACTACGAAGTATATCTTGGCAGCAACGCTGTTGCCCGCCTTATCAATTATTTCGTCTGCCGACAATTTAGCGTCCTTTACAAGTGCGCTTAAGCTGCTATAAATTATATCTCCGCTTACATAGGAGTTTATACCGTATCTCTTACTTACATACGAGTCGTTCAGGTTCGAGCCGTTAGCAAGAGACAGGTTGAACTTCAGCGTGGGGTTTGCGTTGCTGTTGCGATACAGCTTGTTTATTTCTGTGCTAAGCGTTGCTTGTACTATCGGTGCCTTAGCAACGGTAACACCGCTTGCTTCCGACACCTCACGTTCTTTAAGCGTCAGCCATGCACCGCCCTCTGTTTTCTTATACGCATAGCCGTTGCCGAGAATATCTGTTATCTTGCCATCTTTTACCGTAATGTTATCATATTGTCCGCCGCTGAGCTTAACATCTCCGCCGTTTACGGTGAGATATGCGATTCTTGTGGCTTCTTCGGCAGTCAACCTGGAGCCCGGCTCGGCAATTACAGCGAAAATATTGGCGTTGCCTCTAAGTGTCAGCTTACCGCCATCGGCGACCTTTACTGTATTATACAAGATGGCGTTATCGCCATTTGCAATAAGTGTAACATCACCTGTAACAGGGAGGTAGTCTGTATCATAAGCGGAAGACATCAGCATTGTTATTGTTGCACTTGCAACGCTGTTTGCCTTGGCAAACGCCTTTCCCAGATCTTCCTTAACAAAATATTCTGTCTTTTCCGCTCCGTTCTCGGTATAGCTTACGCTTGCAGCGATCAATGAATTGCAGTATATGCAACGGTTATCTCTGCCCACACCGTCCGGGTGGTCGCATCTTATTATTCTTACGTTATCGAAGTTTGACGAAGCGTTTGCTTTCAGATCGCTGTACAGCTGAGAATCGACACGGCTGCCGCTTGCTAAAATTTGATAAAGATAAATTTCACTTGAGCAGTCTATATTAGCGATATTAGCATTCGTGATACTTGCCAGCTGTTTAAGCAGAACACCGTCTTCTAAAATCAGCGTGTCAATTTTCAGCGTTTCAACATAGGAGGAGAAGTATGTGGCATTTAATTTCACATTCTGGCAAACTACGCTGACCTCTCCCGAGAAAGTAACAGTGCCGCCGTCCATGCTAAATCCATTTTCAACCCCAAAAGTACACTTACTGTCACTGCGTATAGTGATTTGGGTTCCGGATCCGTTAAAGCTATTGAAATAGACACCAAAGCCGTTCATATCGACAGTAAGTTCTCCGCCGTTTACGTTAATGTCAGTATTTCTATCGAAGAAATCTCTGAGCATTTTCAGCGTACAGCCCTTGTTTTCGTTCTTTGCCGCAAACTCAAACGCTTCCGTAAGTTTTGTAAAGTATTTTACCGTTGTTCCGGTCTCACTCTTTACAGTGACTGCAACATACATCTTTGCATTGCACTCGTTGCATACACCTTCCGCATTGATCTCACTGTGTGCACACTGATAACCGCAGCCGCACCTTCCTGTTTCGTCATACTCATGCTTGCTGTGGTCGATTACCGTAAGTGAATTATCGCTTTCCGAAACCTTGCTTGCGTCAAACAGCTTTCCGTCGCTTGTCGCAAACGCCTTGTTCTCGCCGAGCAGATCTTTCAGTGCCTTGCCCTCTGCGCTTACATCTATGCTGCTGAATGTACCGCTGTTTATAGTGACCGTACCTCCGCTGACGCTCAGCTTATTATAAGTACCGCCGTTTATAACAGTCTTGCCGCCGCTTACGCTGATACTGTCATCATTGATAGTTATGTCATCAAACGTTACCGTGCCGCCCGTTACAGCTATGAGATATCCCACCGAGCTTCCCGGATACTTCGATAATGTACAGCCGTCATCTCCCGTGATCTTGACATTTCCGCCGCTTACTTTGATCACAGCAGATGCACTTCCCGTTTTCTTGAATAAAACGGTAAAGCTGCCCTGTGTGATCTCACAGTCTCTGTTCACACCTCTGTATAATTCTAATGTACAGCCGTTGTTCTCCTCAAGCTGTGCCGCTTCAAATGCTTCGGGCACATTGTCGGTATAGCATGCCTTGTCGCCGTTTGTTTTAACAAGTATCGCATTTATGCTGGCATCACATAACGAACAACGATAGTAATCATACTCGTCTGTCGTTAATGCGTCATACGGATGCGTACAGGTCGCTATTTCAAATTCGACATCATCGGTCACATATTCGTATCCGTTTAACTTGATAACAAGATGTGCCTTTACAGTGCCGTCAGTATCGGAAATTTCATCTGCATTTGCAAACGTATATGAATTTCCGACGAAGTCGAGCTCTCTTATTAAGGTATCGCCTACATATAAACCGACTGTGACCTTATTGGCATCGCTTATCGTGTATCCGTCGCTTGTATTAACATTGAAGTTAAATAAGATCTGCCGTGCACCTCCGCCGTTGCGGTACAGTACAGTCTTATCTACTGTCGCCGTTGCGCTCTTTATCGGCGCTTCCTTTACTTCTACATTAGTTATATCCTGCTTTTCACGCTCTGCAATAGTAGACCAGATGCCGGAATCGATAATACTCCTATAGGCATAGCCGTCCGCAAGAAGCTGTCCTACGTTTCTGCCTTCGCCTGAAACCTGTAAGCTGTAGAATTGACCGCCTTTAATTACAGCGTTACCGCCGTCTTTAATTATGAAGTCAGAGAAAGTACCACCGTTGATTTCCGCATTGCTGCCGTTGCGAACGGCAACACGTTTTATTAAGCCACTGCCGTTAACGGTCAGCTTACCGCTCGTTACTTCTATGGAATACCATACATCAGTACCGGGTTGTGAGAGCCTTTTACCGTTAAGTTCAAGCGTAACATTGCCTGTAACAGCTATCGTATCTGTAATATCGTCCGTGATGTTCTTCTGCAGCGTTACAGTAGCCGTACCTATCTCATTAGCCTTGTCAAAAGCGTCATAAATATCGCTGAACAGATCCGTATTTTTGCTTCCGTTTGCCGTATAGCTTACAGTTGCAACGATTTCCTCATTGCAGTAATGACAGGGATTTCCGTCAAGCACATAACTGCCTTTTTCACCCTTATGGACGCACTTATCAACAAAAATTCTATCGGTTTTGGTCATGGTCTGAATAGCTTCGTATGTGTAAATAGTAAAGCCATTTATATTATTGCCGAAAACTACGCTTCCACTCGCAATTGCCATACCTAAAGTATAACCGCTGTCTGTTTTGCAAGTGGTGCTGCCGAACTCGCCGGTTACGATAGAGATGCTACCGGACCCGTTGATATTCACGCTTAAAGAATCGGCTGTAACATAATTGATGACCGTGTTTCCGCCGTTAGCTTTCAGTGCATCAATATTTGCACCGTTTACAACAGTCTTTCCGCCATTTATTGACAGTTCTTTAATATAACTCTCGGCACTGTTTACTGCAAGCGCACCGCTTGATATTGTTACACTTCCCAGCTTGATTTTACCGTCAATTGTAACCTCAGCGTCAGTTCCGTTAACTGTGATTCCGCTTGGCAGATTTTGATTGCTCACGTCCTGTACTGCCGAAGAAGTGAAAGTCACGTCACCGCCGTTGACAGTGAACTGATAATATGCCTCTTTACCGTTAAAGTCAACAGTAAACTTACCGCCCGTCACGGTAATGGACGCAGGTACTCTTTCCGAAATCAGCTTTACAGTGCTGCCTTCGTTCTCCTGCGCCAGCTTTATGGCTCTATTAAGACCCGCATAGCCTAACGACTTGCCGTCAGCATCTACTACCTCGGCTTCTATCAATAAATCACATATACCGCAGAATACCAAACCGTCGGTTTCGTTATTAAAGCTATCCTCAGGGTGCGAGCAGGTCGCAAGTGTAAACTTAAGCACATTCGACTTATATTCGTATCCGTCACACTTCAGTACAGTGTAATATTCAACCTCACCGTCTTCCGCTACAATCTCACCGATTTTATAACCGAATACCATATACCAGTTAACAGAAAGCTTAGAATCTTTACTGCGATTATTGCCGTTTACATAGTCCGAATAGGTTATCCGCTTTGAAGTGTCCGCCACATCGCATGTAACATTGACTTTCAATTTTTTCGCTCCGTTACGGTATATAACAGGCGTTCCTTCGTCTGCCCACGCAATACTTGCGCTCTTTATCGGCGCTCCTTCTACGGATAACGCTCCTTTAGAACCGCCCAAATAGCTATCTTTTTCACGCTCATCAATCGAAAGCCAAGTGCCGTCAGCATTTTTATACGCATAACCGTCTGCCAGTACAGATTCGATTGCCTTGCCGTTGTACATAAACAAATACTTGAATTTACCGCCGCTGACCTCTGCTTTACCCGTACCATAAACGGATAAGCAGTCTATTATACCATCCAGGATTACCACTTCACTGTCTGAAAGGGCATACACATCGTAGTATTCGCCGTTTGTAATGGTTAATTTCGAGTCCGGCTTAGCTTCAATTGCGCTCCATACTTTACCGTTTCCATTCACGGTAAGCGTGCTGCCACAAATATATATTTTTTTTGCTTTATCCGTAGCACCCAATGTTTTGCCGTTCAGTGCAAGCGTTACATTGCCCGTAACATTTATTTCATGTGCAATTTCACTGTCTGCAATATCCCTGCACAGCGTTATAGTAGCAGTACCTGCCTCATTAGCCTTATCAAAAGCGTCATAAATATCACCGAACAGCTCTGTCTTTGCACTTCCGTCAACCGTATAGCTTACGCTTGCGGCAAACTCAGAGTTACAGTATTTGCATATACCGCTGTCATTAAAGGCATAACTGCCGTCCTCATTCTTATGCTCGCACTTGGTAAACAGATAATACCTTCCGTCATCGTCACCGGGAGCTAAATAGCTTTCTTCGGCTATATCACTGTATAATAAAGCCGTCACTATTTTCTCCGCAGTCGGATCTGACGAGTTATCATACCTTATAACACGCACACCGCTTGCAAGCACGTCCTTCAGCTTAAGCATTTCGAAAGCGACATTGCCGTAAGTACCGCCGCCTATAGTCACCTTTGCGTCGGTTGTGGCATTGGCTATAAACAATTTATCAGCACCCGCATTATTGTCGGCATTTACGCCTTCGCTGATGTTTACAGTACCGCCTGATATAATAATAGTACCAAATCGGGTACCTGAACCTTCAGGCAGCGTAAGTGAGCCGCTAATCATATCTATAGAGCAATTGATTAACATATGACCTTCGGCAATAACATCGGCACCTTCAATACATATTTTTCCGCCGGAAGCACTGATGACACAATTATTATTCATTGCGGTAATCGTAAACTGACCGTTTGACAGTGTAACATAGTCCTTAATCTTACCGCTTGTTACAAGAGTGAAAACACAGCCCTTGTTTTCAGCCTTATCGGCATATAATAAGCCTTCCTCAATGCTGTCAAAATATTCGTTAGTAGTACCGTCGGCTGATGTCACCTTTGCATAAAGCACAGCACCGCACGCACACTTTGTATTTGTCTCGTTGTATGTATGAGTATGCGCTACAACCATGACATTTGTAAGTCTTCCGCCGATTGTCTTCGCACTGCCGTCAACTATACTTTCGGGGAGATGTGTGACACTGTTTAAGATCGCAAATGCATAGCCCTTTGCAAGCAGAGTGTTTACGGGTGTGCTGTCGTCTGCCATACCGCCGATGGTGTTGTACCTTCCGCCGTATAAAGCTACACCGCTTGCGTGTGCAATATAAACATTCTCAAATATGCCGCCGTATATTTCGACACACTTAGCACTGTTAATGACTAAATTGAGTACATCTGCAGCTGAACTGCCGCCGTCTGCAGTACCGTTTATAAGCGTACCGCCGTTTACACTAAAAGGTGCGTCTATGCATCCGTTGTAGGTGCTTTTCCTACTGTCCTTAAGGTACAGCACACCACCGTCATTTACACTTATATCCGCCTCTCCGCCGAGTGAATATCCGTTCACATCGACAGTAACCGTTGTATTGCCGATATCTGCGTTCTGTGTGATCTCGCAGTGCTTATACAATGTAAGCGTACAACCGCTGTTTACCTCCGATAATGCCGCAGAAAAAGCGTCGTCTATATTATCAAAATACTTCGCTGTTCCCACGCCCGAAATGCCCGCAGTAAGCTGATATTTGCAGGTAGAGCATACACCAGTTTTGCTGTCAACATCCGTATGACCGCACCGCTTACCGCAAATCGTACACTTGCCCGTTGTGCTGTCGTAACTGTGACCTTCATGTGGTATTACAATAACAGTTGTTGCAAAACCGTCTTTCAACAGTGTTTTTGAGCCGTCTATCGGCTCAGGATTGGGAGACTTCATAAACATACGGTTCTCAGCCAACAAAGTCAGTATTTCTGCGTTTGCTCTGTCCCCGCCGCCGTTATAGCATATTGTTTTGAAAGCTCCGCCGTGAAGAATTACGTCACTGCTTGCATCGTTTATATTGAGTGTTATAGAAAATGTACTATAGCAGTCAAATGTACCTGCACCTACTGACACAGTTCCCATAGCGCCGCAGTTTTCGTCAAATGTCAGCTTACCGCCGGCCGCTACATTGAAATCGCCATAAATACGATTATTTTTTCCCGATCCCGTAACGGTTATATCTCCCGAAACAGTTAACGTACCTACATTGGCTTTCTCAGCGATCCACAGCGTGAACTTACCGCTGAGCGTTGTATAGCTGCCTGTATAATTCTTGTATACTTTTAATATACAGCCGGTGTTTGCGTCACTGTCAGCCGCTTCAAAAGCCGCTTCCATCTCAGTTTCCTTATAAACAGAAGCTACAGCCCCGTCCTTTACGATAACAGCCGCATACTGATATTCACACTCTGTACACTTGCCCGTTTCGCTGTCAACATCGCTGTGAGTGCATACATATCCACAGCCGCACTTGCCGTCAACATAGGTATGGCTGTGGTCTTTGACTGTCAGCGTTTCACTGCTTGATATTTCCTTAACGCTTGCGTTGAAAAGAGTTCCGTCAGTCTTGAAGAAAGCCTTACCCTCTCCGAGCATATCGTATAATGTCTTGCTGTCCCTGGCGTAAAGTCCGGCTGGATATGCACCGGCTTTCAATATAACCGTACTCGAATCATATACATAGATCGAAGTGTCTAAAACTACATCGCCGTCTATTATAAGCGTACCGCCGGCGTATGAAGCGTCGTTTGTCGGATATACATTACAACCGAGCATAACCGGATTGCCGCTGTTTTTGATTGTAAGCTTTCCGTTTTTGCAAGGAGTAATACTCCGGATATTTAATCTGCGTCCGTTTAAGTCAATTGTAAGTTCTCCGTATAAGTCATACTGAGCTTTTGAATTATCATAATCCTTAAACAGCTTTATCGTACCGCTTCCGTTGTATTCATTCAGTAAAGAGTCAAGCTCATCGGTATCTACATACTTTAAGCTTCCGTTCTTGTCTGTATAGAGTGCGACAGACACAACCGCACCGCAAACAGAGCAGATGCCGGTGTCCGTGTTTATATCACCGCCATGCTCGCAGGGCTTTCCGCACTCCTCGCACTTGCCTGTTCCACTGCCGTATTTGTGGTCAGCGTCAGTATGCTCAACAACAGTAAGCGCAACGGAATAACCCATACTTCCATATTCTTTATAAAGATCAAGATAATTGCCGTTATCTTCACGTCGCAGTGTCTGCCGGGTAACATCAAGAAGATTGCCTAATTTCAGAGCGCCGGAATTGTTTTGGCGATGATATGTCAGCCCACCTAACTTCATTCCCGTAGCGAGCTTTACAGATGTCGTTGTAGTTCCGTCATCATTCACGGATGCTATCACAGTCAACTGTTCTGTAGTTACTTTTGCACCATCGCTTACAGCAAGCTGTGCACTGTCCTCAACAAAAATTGTATTAAATTCTACATTTGCATCGCTGTCAATTACGAAAGATCCGCCTTTGCGAACATACACCTGCGTAACATAACTGCCCGCTGTGCCGGTTAATGCAAGCTTGACGTCTTTGTTGACCCCAAGCTTGATATTGTTCAGCTTGTGACCGTTAAGGTCGATCATAACATTGTGTTTTACATCTATAGTATCTAAAGTTGCAGTTGCCGATGTATCGCCGATATCCTGATAGATCTTAACATAGTTTCCGGTATCGGCAGTAATGCTGTCAAGGCAGTCTGCGAGCGTGTCATAGCCTGTCGGCGCATTGCCGTCTGTGCTGATTGTAGCAACAAACTGATGCTCACACTTGTTACACTTACCCGTGCCAATGTCAATATCGCTGTGATCACATAACGCTCCGCAGTTTGTGCATTTACCGTCGGAATAACCGTTTTCATGTGCACATTCTTTATATGTAAATGTAAATTTTTCTGTAACAGTTTCTGTGCTGTCACCGTCTGAATAGGTTATATCGCAATACAGAACATAATTTCCGGCAGGAATATTATCCGCAAGCTTGAATTCGCCGTTGCTTCCGGATACTGCCGCACCGAGCTCATCTGCACTGTATGCACTGTTCGTACTGTACCAGTTATAGCTTATGCTTTCACTGTCAACCGTATAGGTGCTTACAAGCTTGTAATTGTCCTTCTCTTCCTGCGAAGTGTTTGTATAGAAAACCGTTCTGTTTGTGTTGTCACCCTGTGTAACCTTGTTGAAACGGTTTGCATTCGACTTTACCTGAACGGTATTGGATACAATATCTCCGCACTTTATTGTAAGAGTATTATCAGTGTCGTATGTAACCGAAAACTCGGTATCGCAGACCATGCACACCCAGCCGTAATCGGTCTTGATTATGCTTGCTGATAAATCGGGTTCATCGCCGCCGAAATAGCCTCTTGCGTCTGCAAACTCTTCATCGCTCATATTCTTCAGAGTAATATCAAAGTAAACCGTACCCTTGAGCTTGGTATCAGTCATGCCTTCAATTATTTCATACTCTTCCGTCTTGAATATTCCTGTCTGCTTTCCGAGTATTATACGGGGAGAAGTATCAGGCTTTATAACTACCGTCTTAGCGTCCGCTCCGCCAATCTCATAATAGCCGCTGTTATACTTGACCTCGCCTGTCACAGCACTTTCCGAAGCCTTGAACTCGGTCGAGCCCTTTATTACAAATTCATTCTCGTCTATTGTCGGTACAGTTTGACCGATAGCGTATGAACCGCCCGTAGTGTAAACCGAGCCTGTACCGTTCATTATAAGGTTTACTTTGTAAATGCCATACTTAGCACCGTAAGCAGTGACCTTACCGCCGCTTATTTCGGCATCCATTCCGTCGCCGTTGTTTCCGCTGTAGTATATTCCGACTCTTGCTGCATTGCCTTCAGGCACAGTAATACTGCCGTTTTCGCTGACGGAAATTTTGTCGAAATTACTGGTAAGCAATATTGCACTGTTTAACGTAGATTCATTAGCACAACCTACTGCAGTAAGACTGCCGTTGCCGTCAACAGTAATGCCACCGCTGACATTGACAGCCACACCCTCAAAAGATGCAGTTGTCGCATTTGCGTTCAGCACACCGTCATTATGTATTTCAAGCGAATTTGTCTTTACAGTACCTGTTGCGTTTACTGTACCGCCGTTCAGGATTATTGATCCGCCGAGAGAGCGTGCCATACTGTCTGTAGAGCGGTTCTCTGCATTCAGCACACCGTCGCCGCTGATCGTCATTGTGCCGTCACAATTGACCTCTTTATTATTTACGGCACTGAGAACGTATGTATCGCTGTCGCCGGTGTTCGTCTGTACGATAGTGTTTTCACCGTTCAGCACTATTTTCGTACCGTCGGGGACTGTTACGACGCTCATCATATTCTCTTCTGTTGTCGCCTGAATGCTCACTCCGTTAAGCGTCAGCGTCTTTGTGTCATAATCCCAGCTCCAGCCGACACCATTTTCGTCCGCCGTCTTTTCTCTGAAATCAAGCGGTGTCGTGATGACATTGCTCTAGCCGTCATGCGTATGCTCCTCGCCCTCGGCAAATGCCGATAACGGTACAGCCGTCAGCGTCATTGCCGCAGACAGCACCGCACTTATGAGCCGTACAAATTTTTTCTTCATGTTTTTCCTCCTGTAGATTTACCCGTGCTTATGCCATGCACCTGCACTTATGCAGTGCCTCCTTGAGCTTTTCAAGCGGTATCGGCTTCTTGTGGAAATAGGTACAGCCAAGCCTGTATGACTGCGCCCCGAATCCCTCATCGTCCGACAGCCATATTACAGGCGTATCCCTGTCGGCATTCTTCGCCGCAATAACGCCATCCATACCGTCCGCTCCGTCGGCAAGCACGATTATAAGGTCAGCCGTCTTACACTCCTTCGCAAAGCTCTCATACCTCTGACATACCCTGTAGGCAATTCGTCGATATGCCGCCGTTGCGATCTGTGTTATTTTCGCTTTCAGTATCTCCGCCTCGTTTGCGGTATCGTAAACGCAGATGAGCATACTTCTCCCCTTATAATTTTATAATTATATCATAACTCATTTGCTTTGTGATTTCAACTTTTTGGCACGAACGGTTGTTATAACGGCACGAACGGTCATAAATGCGGCACATAATACAAAAAAACTGCACCCTACAGCCACCGGTCAAGTGAAATATTTTGCCAAGCACTATCCCTTCGCCCTGCACCACATTCTTGGCTCCCTTGAGTAAAGGGAGCTGGATTGCGACAAGGCTACTTCTTATCATAAATTGCCTTGCTCAGCGATTCAAGTATATTTAATATCCTCTCAACCTTATCTGTCGCAAGACTGAGGGATTGCCACACCCCTCGCCCCACCCCAACCCTCCCAATCCCGCACTATCCCTTGCTCCGCACCATATCCTTGCCTCCCTTGCCAAAGGTGAGCTTCTGTTGCTGAGCTTCGCTCAGCCAACTATTGAGGATTCTTCGCACCAACACCGCCGAAAACACTTTGCGTACTGACAAGGCGTTAATAATTTCGTGAGTGTATCTGTGCAACTGCACTGACATTTACCTTTCAAAAAAACGCCACTAACCTGAGATATAT
>OLGO01001479.1_pt1 | contig 15082 bp, 16 predicted proteins | sample 1605861 | NCBI WGS metagenome assembly OLGO01 (sample SAMN03283253) | human gut metagenome | biome: human-associated habitat; material: feces | host: Homo sapiens | place: USA | collected 2013
GGGACATTTCACGGAGGAATCTTCGGGGAATACGATTTTGGGAGATTAGCAAGCACAGCCGGTGTATATACACACGGCGATTTTGGATTAAGGAAACCCTCCCCTTAATCCCGAAAATGCTTGTTGGGATGTCTCCCAAACCCTCTATCTTTACGAAAGGACAAACCGCTTATGGCAAACAGAACACGACCAAATCAGATACTCTTCTTTGTTTCAGATGACGAGAAACGGATTATCAAAGGAAAGATGAAACAGCTTGGTACAAACAACATGGGAGCGTATCTTCGCAAGATGGCGATTGACGGTTACATCATCAAAGTGGACTACACGCAGCAGAAGAAACTTGCCGCAGCAGTATCTCGCGCAGCGGCAAATATCAACCACATTTGCCGCCGAATCAACTCCACAGGACACTTCTATGAGGACGATGTTGCAGAGCTGAAAGAAAGGCAGGCTGAGATATGGCGATTACTAAAATCAAGCCAATCCGAGGAACTGTGAACAAGGCTCTCGCATACATTCTTGATCCGCAGAAAACAGATGACCAGCTCTATGTCTCTTCCTATGGTTGCGCTGCCAGCGATGCCGCAGCGAAGGAATTTGAGTGGACAAGAAATCTTGCTGCTCAACAAGGAATGCAGATGCCGAAGGTGATCGCCCGACATCTGATCCAATCCTTTGCGGTTGATGAAGTCACGCCGGAACAAGCGCATGAAATCGGTAAGCAGTTTGCCGACGAATGGCTCAAGGGAAAGTACGAGTATGTGATTGCAACGCACATCGACAAGGGGCATTGCCACAATCATATTATCTTTAACGCTGTCAACTATGTTGACTTCCATGCGTACCGAAGCAATAAGAAAACCTATCGTGAGATGCGGCATCTCAGTGATGATATATGTGCTGAACACGGGCTGTCAGTTATTCCTCCCTCTCAGGGAAAAGGCATGGACTACAAGGAATACACCGAAGCCAAACGCGGTACAAGTTGGAAGCAAAAACTCAAGCAGACCATTGATCGCTGTGTGATCACAGCAAAGGACTACGATGAGTTTTTGAAGCTGATGCAGGACGCCGGATATGAAATCAAAACCGGCAAATACATCTCCTTCCGTGCCGAAGGGCAAGAGCGTTTCACCCGTGCAAAAACCATCGGAGATAACTACACCGAGGACCGGATCAAGGAACGCATTCAAGGACGCAATGCCCGCAGACGGCAGATGCAGAACGGTAGGAAGAACATCTCTCTCATCAGCGATATTCAAAACAGAATTAAGCAGATCGACAGCAAGGGCTTTGAGCATTCTATGAAGATTAAGATCCTCAAAGAAGCCGCCAGAACGCTCAATTACCTCACTGAGAACGAGCTACTTCAATATGCCGATCTTGAAAAGAAAGTCGAAGACATCCATAGTTCTTATGAGCGTACCGGCGCTGACTTGAAAGTCGTTGAAGCGCAGCTCCGAAAGGTGCAGCCGCTTATCAAGAATATCTCAACCTATCAAAAGCTCAAGCCGGTCTATGATGCCTACTCAAAGACGAAGAACAAGCAGAGTTTTCGAGCTGCGCACGAGGCAGAGCTTGTCGTTTTTGAAGCAGCAAAGAGTACATTGCTTGCTATGCAAGATGGTGAAAAACTTCCAAGTATGAAGTCTCTGCAAGCCGAGCAGCAACGCCTTTTGGAAGAGCAGCAGCGTCTCTACGACGAACGAGCAAGGCTCAAAAAAGAGGCTAAAGTGATTGATACCATGAAGGCAAATGTCGATGATTTCCTCAGTCCAACACTTTCACAGGAGCATGAAAAAGCCAAAAGTAGCGAGTTGGAATAACCACCAAAGCCTGAGCCGTATGAATAAATCGGCTCAGGCTTTCTTCTTCGTAATGCGCTCCATGAACTTGAAATATATTTTGAATTTTTGGAGCATCGTATTGAAAATTTGAAGCGTTTGGTGTATAATATAATGAGTCTCACTATAAGCGTTTGAGAGAGGTGCTTTTATGAAGATAAGCTATAAGAAATTATGGGTCATGCTCATTGAAAGAGAGATCCCAAAATCAACTTTACGCAAGGATATAGAGCTGTCTCCCGGCACGATGAGTAAGCTCAATAAGAACGAGGATGTAGCTCTCTCTGTTCTGCTGCGCATTTGCGACTATTTGAATTGTGACATTGGAGATATATGTGAAGCTGTGCGAACGGGCAAGAAGTAGGTCCGAGTTTTCGTGCGGCTATTTTGTTATAGGTAGAGAAAAATACCTCAGCGAAAGGAGCATATATGGATGTCCTTGAGAATGCTGTGACTGAGAAAAATGCCCTCGTTGAAGCGGAGGCGTTTCCCACAGATGATCGAGTCACCTACAAAGACAGCACCTATGAAATTGTTTCTAAGGTTGCATATTTGATTGGTGTTCCGAAACGAATTTTTGATAATGAGCATGAAGCACCCAAAATAGAGATATACGAAAAACTTGATGCAGACAAAACGGCACGGATAATCCGTCATTTGTGTATCATAAGGACAGCGATTGAAAGAAACTTCAAGCATATCAACGAGCGCATGAAGTTTAGTTATCTCTCAATCAGCAGTATGCCGGAATATGTGCCGCAGGATAGCCTTCAACAACTAAATGCGGATGGCATTAGTTTTATAAAGAAGTCCAGCACGAAGCTAAGTCAGCATATCGTTGAGATAAACAAGCTGATTTCTGATCGGATCAATAATTGCAAGAAGCTATTTCCTCTTTGGCTGAATTGGCTGTATGTAAAAAACCTCTTTCTCATGCCAGATGGCTTGAAAGAGGAAGGGACAAAAGCAGCAGCAGATATTTATTACGCTCACTTGCTCTTTTATCCTTACCAGATGTATATAAACTGGGAACCGGAGGATGTCGGTAATCTGCTCTATAACGATAAAAAATTCGTGACGCTGCTTTATCAAATGAACGGTGACTACTTTACAGAGTACAGTAAAGTTTCTGATGCTGGAAGTTACATTAAAGGAAGCATCTACGAGTTTATTGGTAGCAGCGAAAAGGTTGTCGTAGTGGTCGATTGTGAAAACTCTGATCCGTACAAGCTCTGCGCTACGCTCAAGAATCTTGACTATCAGTACACACAGAAGATAGCATCCATCATCCTGTTTGATGATGTGCATAGTGCATCTGCTTGGCGTATTCTGGATAGTTTTACCCACATCCCGGTCGAACACATGATGACCGAACGGGTAAAGCAGAACAAGTCTCTGGTCGATGTGATGCTGATTGCCCGAACTTGTCAGGAGCATTACAAAAACAATGTGGATTCCTTTATTTTGGTGTCCAGCGACTCCGACTATTGGGGACTGATTTCTTCTTTACCGGAGGCTCGGTTCCTTGTCATGATAGAGCGCGAAAACTGAGGACCGGATTTGAAGAACGCACTTGTCAATGCCGGTATATTCTATTGCTATATTGATGACTTCTACTCCGGCAATGCAGAGGATATTAAGATCGGCGCACTGTTCAAAGAGATGTATCATTACATAGATCAGGCGGTGCGGCTGAATATCTACGAGATGTTCACAGAGGCGTTAAGAGCGACTCGAATTGAAATGAGTTCTTCGGAACAGAAACAGTTTGTGGACAAGTATTTGAAAACGATGCAAATGTCCATTGCGAATAATGGCGATGTGACATTGGAAATAAGACGAAAATGAGTCCGTTATATCGGACAGTAGCCGTGACAGAATAAAATGAGGATCGGTTGGAAACCAAAAATGATCCTCAAGTATTGGAGATGAAGATATGGCATACCAGAGCGAAGCGGCTCTTGAGCAGCAATTCATAGAGCAGCTAAACAAGCAGGAATACAGCACAGTCGATATTCCTGATTATGACGCATTGGTGGAGAACTTCAAAGTTCAGTTTGAAGCCTTCAATGCGCCCAAACTTGATACGCCTATCACCGATAAAGAGTGGGAGCGTATCTTTAACCTCATGCTTGGAAAGTCCGTGTTCCAGAGCGCAAAAATTCTGAGAGACAAGTTTGTCCTTGAGCGTGAGGACGGGACGAAGGTTTACCTTTCCTTCTTCGATCAGGATCACACCAAGAATATCTTCCAAGTTACACATCAGACAACGGTTGTAGGCAAGTATGTCAACCGCTATGATGTAACGATTCTTGTGAATGGCTTGCCGTTGATTCAGGTCGAGTTAAAGCGCAGGGGGATTGACATTCGAGAAGCAGTCAATCAGGTCATGCGCTATAAGAAGCACTCCTATAACGGACTGTATCACTTCATTCAGCTTTTCATTGTCTCCAACGGCGTTGATACCAAATACTTTGCCAACTCCGACAGGGACTTGATGTATAGCCTCGCCTTCTTCTGGACGGATTTCAACAACATCCGTATTACCAACCTGAAGGACTTCTCAATCTCTTTTCTGGCAAGGGATCACATCATCAAGATGCTGACACGCTATACCATCCTGAACGATACGGATAAGATTCTGATGGTTATGCGCCCCTATCAGGTGTATGCCGTAGAAGCCCTTATAAGGCAGGCTACGCTCACAAATCGCAACGCCTATATCTGGCATACCACCGGTGCAGGAAAGACGCTGACATCCTTTAAGACAGCTCAAATCCTCGCAGCCAATCCGAACATCAAGAAGGTTATCTTCCTTGTTGACCGTAAGGACTTGGACTCTCAGACCACCGAAGAGTTTAACAAGTTTGAGGCTGGCTCTGTTGATGTCACAGATCGCACAGACATTCTTGTGCGGCAAATGAAGGATAAGAACCGGCAGCTCATTGTCACGACGATGCAGAAGATGGCAAATGCCGTTAAGCGTCCTCAATACGAAAAGGTAATGGACGCATACCGTGACGAAAAGGTTGTCTTCATCATTGATGAATGCCACCGCAGCCAGTTCGGAGATATGCACAAGGATATTGTTCGGCATTTCAAGAAAGCGCAGTTCTTTGGCTTTACCGGTACGCCCCGTTTTGAAGTGAACGGAAAGACGGAGGGCAAGATCACACAGACCACCGAAATGCTGTTTGGGGAATGTTTGCATAACTATCTGATCAAGGATGCTATCTTCGATAACAATGTCCTCGGATTCCATATTGAGTACATAAAGACGATGGAAGGCGATTTTGACTGGGACGATCCGACATTGGCTGACGCGATTGATGTTGGCGAACTCTATATGTCGGATGAGAGAATGTCCCTCATTGCAAACCACATCGTCCAGAACCACAAAGCCAAAACGAGAAATGGTCAGTACACGGCTATCTTTGCTGTTTCCTCCATTGGAGCTCTTGTCAAATATTACGACATCTTCAAGAAGATCAAACACGATCTGAACATCAGCGGTATCTTCTCCTATGGGCAGAACGAAGATGCCGAGGGCAAGGACGAGCATAGCCGGGATGCCTTGGAGCGTATCATCAAGGACTATAACGAGATGTACGGCACGAATTTCTCTACCGACACCTTCTCTGCGTATCACAAGGATATTTCAGATCGTGTCAAAGGCAAGAAAACGAAGTCTCTGGACATTCTCATTGTCGTGAATATGTTCCTGACCGGCTTTGACAGCAAGCAGCTCTCTGTGCTGTATGTGGACAAGGATTTGAAGTATCATGATCTGCTGCAAGCCTATTCTCGCACGAACCGTGTCGAGAAAGAAACAAAACCGTTTGGTATCATCATTTGCTACCGCAACCTCAAGAAACGGACAGATGATGCGCTGACGCTCTTCTCCAAGAGTCAGGACACCTCCGGCATTGTCGTTCCGGGCTATCAGTATTTTGTTGAGAAGTTCAACGAGATGGTTATGAAGCTCAAGGAAGTGGCACTCTTTCCAGAGTCCGTCGATACCATGCAGAGCGAGGATGACCAGAAAAAGTTTGTCATCACTTTCCGTGAGCTGACAAAATACCTCCAATCTTTACAGACATTCATTGAGTTCAGCTTTGATCAGGATGCACTCATCATGTCCGAGCAGGAGTATCAGGACTACAAGAGCAAGTATCTGATGCTTTACTCCCGGCAAAAAACTGATCGAGAAGTCGTATCTGTCCTGAATGATGTGGACTTCTGCATTGAGATCATGGAGAGCGACCGAATCAATGTTGCCTATATCATGAACTTGATACGCAACATCCACTTTGATGACAAGAAGCAGAAGGACTACGACATCAAGCACATCAAGGAAGAATTGAGCAGGACGGATAATCCGCAGTTGCTTCGCAAGGTTGAAATTCTTCAAGCGTTCTTGGATCGTGTCGTTGTTGGACTTGAAAGCGCGGATGAGATTGACGCTGCATACAATGACTTTGAAAATGAAGCAAAACGAGAAGAGATCGTTGCTTTCGCAAAGACTGAGGATATTGATTCCTCCATGCTGACGGACATCATCTCTGAGTATGAGTTCTCCGGCACAATGGACGCAGGAAACATCCGTGACCGGATTGAGAAGCCCATGCCGCTGCTCAAGAAGAGGTCTTTGGTCAACCGGATCGTCGAATTTATCCGGCAGCACACCGAGAAATACCAATAAGGAGAGAGAACAATGGATAATTCTATTCAGGCTCACCAGAAAGAGCTTTGCAACAAACTATGGGCGATGGCAAATGCCCTGAGAGGTAACATGGAGGCATACGAGTTCAAGAACTATATCTTGGGCATGATCTTCTATTACTACCTCTCCGACAAGACCGAGAAGTACATGGTTAATCTTCTCAAAGACGATAATATCAGCTACGAGGATGCTTGGAATGACGAAGAATACAAGGCTGCCATCGTAGAAGAAGCTCTGCGTGACCTCGGCTACATCATCGAGCCGGAGTATTTGTTCCGCAAGATGGTCAAGATGGTTGAGAACCGTTCCTTCGACATTGAGTTCTTGCAGAAAGCAATCAACGCTCTGATGGAATCCACTATCGGCAACGATTCGCAGGAAGACTTTGACGGATTGTTCTCCGATATGCAGCTTGATTCTACGAAGCTGGGGCATACCGTTAAAGATAGAAGTGCTGTCATGGCGAAAATCATTGCTTCGCTGGACGAGATCAATTTCAGCGTGGATGACACGAAGATTGATGTGTTGGGTAATGCCTACGAGTATCTGATCGGTCAGTTCGCTGCCACAGCCGGTAAGAAAGCCGGTGAGTTCTATACGCCTTCGGGTCCTGCCGAGCTGCTGTGCCGCCTTGCTTGTCTTGGCTTGACCGATGTTAAGGACGCAGCCGATCCGACTTGCGGTTCCGGCTCTCTGCTTCTACGCCTCAAGAACTATGCAAATGTGCGTAACTACTACGGTCAGGAATTGACCTCGACCACCTATAACCTTGCCCGAATGAACATGATCCTTCGCGGCATCCCGTATCGTAACTTCAATATCTACAATGGCGATACGCTTGAGCATGACTACTTCGGAGATATGAAGTTCCGTGTTCAGGTTGCAAATCCTCCGTATTCTGCAAATTGGTCTGCTGATATGCACTTCATGGAGGACGAGCGTTTCAATGAATACGGCAAACTTGCGCCTAAGAGCAAGGCTGACTTTGCTTTTGTGCAGCACATGGTTTACCACATGGACGAAGACGGACGAGCTGTTGTCCTGCTGCCTCACGGCGTTCTGTTCCGGGGCGCAGCCGAAGAAGTGATCCGTAAGCACCTGATCCAAAAGCTGAATGTGCTGGACGCTGTTATCGGTCTTCCTGCAAACCTCTTCTTTGGCACGGGCATTCCGGTATGCGTTCTTGTCCTCAAGAGGGAGCGCAACGGCAACTCTGATAACATCCTCTTCATTGATGCGTCCAACGACTTTGAAGCTGGAAAGAATCAGAATATCCTCCGTGAGTGCGACATTGATAAGATTGTCGAAACCTACGAGCATCGTGTGGATGTCGATAAGTACGCCCATGTTGCCACTATGCAGGAGATTGAAGAGAACGGATTCAATCTGAACATTCCTCGCTATGTTGATACCTTTGAGCCGGAAGAGGAAATTGACCTCAATGCTGTTGCAGCAGAAATCCGCAATATTCAGGCTGAAATCAAAGACATCGACGCACAACTGAAACCGTTTTTCGATGAGCTGGGACTTGATTTCCCCTTTGATGTGGAGGGCAAATAATTATGGCAAATGTATCCTCAAGTAACGGTCTTGAGAAGCGTCCGAAACTCCGCTTTCCGGGCTTCGATGAACAGTACAAACAGTGCCGCATTGGTGACATCTATGCAGAGCGAAGTCAGCGTGGAGCATCCGACATGGAATTACTGTCTGTTACAATGAACGATGGTGTCAAGCCCCGTTCCGAGATTGAAGGCAAGGACAATTCCAGCGAAGACAAAAGCAATTATAAGATCGTCCGCAAGGGTGATATGGTTTACAATTCCATGCGAATGTGGCAAGGCGCAAATGGTATTTCTCCGTGCGACGGTATTGTAAGTCCAGCATATACCGTTCTTATGCCCAAGCAAGAGATCAACAATGGATATTTTGCAGCACTCTTCAAAAGCACGAAACTGATCAATGAGTTCAGAAAGAACTCTCAAGGTATGACATCGGACACATGGAATTTGAAATATCCTCAGATAGAAACGATAAAGGTGCAAATTCCCTCTGTTTCTGAGCAGAACATAGTATCAGCACTGTTCAGCGTCCTTGATGCAAGAATAGTCGCACAAGCTCAGTTGGTAGAATCCCTCAAGAAGTATAAAAGAGGTGTCGTTGATGGGATATTCAGCAGAAAGCTAAATTTTTCATATCCGCAAACATGGGCAGAGTTGGAAATATCTGAGCTATTTATGCCAATCTCTGATAAGGGATATTCAGACAAAATTGTCTTAACCATTGTGCAGGGAGAAGGTACAATGCCCCGTGACAGTGTAGATAGAAGAATTGCTTACGATAAATCAACGATTTCGTCTTACAAGCGAGTATTGCCAAATGACTTTATACTTCATTTACGCTCGTTTGAGGGTGGGCTGGAAATTGTGAACGAAGAGGGCGTTGTAAGTCCCGCATATACGATTTTGAGAGCAAGGAATGAAATTATTCCGTTGTTCTTCTATACTTTCTTTAGATCTTACTGGTTCATCAACAGCAAACTTCGCATTTCTGTCGAAGGAATACGCGATGGCAAATCAATAAATATGAACACATTTTGGCATATTAAAGTCCCTGTGCCGTCTATTGAAGAACAACGCCATATTTCTGCACTCATCTCTTCTATTGATAATAGAATCAAGATTGCTGAGTTTGAATATAAACGATTGTTGCAGATTCGCGTTGGCTTGATGCAGCAATTCTTTATATAAAAAGTTGTTGCAATAGCGATGTCCGAACCTGTAACACTGCTTGCAGCTTTTCGTCCTCACATTTGCAATGTTCATCAAAAACGGACAAGCATTCAGCAATTTTATCCTGTTCAGATATAGGAGGCATAGTAACAGTGATCTCCGAAAACTGAGGAAACTTTAGATTCCATGTGTCAGATGTAAGTCCCTGTGAAAACTTTAGGAATGTCTGCACCAGTGGACTATATTTGAAGTAGTATGCCCAGAATGTCATGTTATGCAGATCTGGTCGGATTGGCGTAACTATTGTATATGCTGGACTCACAATTCCGTTATATGGAGATACTCCACTCGCGCCTTGCCACATACGCATGGTGTTGTATGCAATATCCCCTATATAAACACATTTGTAATTGCTCTTGTCATCGCTTGAGTTATCTTTCAGATCAATTTCGTCTCTCCGTTGCACACCGTTGCTGATTGTTACCGCCAACAGAGTCTCATTTCCTTTTGCTCGTTCTGTCCTTTCTTTGAATATGTGACCGAGCTTAACCGTTTTCCACTCTCCGGAAGTATCAAACGATTTCTTCTGTGCAATCAATTGAGAAAGCAATCCTCTTTTATACTTCTTGAGGGCGACTACTAATGTGCGCTGATTTTCTATCCGTGTGTTCAAGCACTCCAAAAAGGCGGCAATCTTGTCCTGCTCATCTTTGCACGGCAAATCGAATTTTGCAGCCTTCAAAGCCTCAAATGAGAGAACTACCTGACTTGTGCCAACTGCAAGTACTGACAGCTTTTTCTTTACACGCGGTGATGAATTAAGAAACTCTGCCATGAAGGTGCTATTTGCATTAGTAAATCTGAATACTGGATAAAACTTACTTACGATAGCCTTTTCACTTATGGTATTGATGTTAAATGCAAACTTCCCGTCATCGCTTCTGTTTCGATATGTGCAGTAACCAAAAGGTATAATGTTATACCCGTCTGTATCATGCCGCTGTTTAGAACCAAAATGATCTTCTTGTCTTTGAAGACCTTCGCGAGCGGATGTTAAAACTTCATAGTCATGTTCTCCGTACACCTTTTCTGAGTATGGCTCGATAATGCAGCCAAGAGAAGTCTGTCTCCAACAAGGGAAATGCGATCCATCTGTGTTTCTAAATGCTAATCTCGGACGCTTCTCAAGACCGTTACTTGAGGAATATACTGCCCTGATTATCCCTCCAACGGATAATGTTCGTGGAGGTGGTCAACATGACTAACAATACACAATTCAAGACGCTTGTGAACACTTGGCTAAATCAAAAGCAGCCAATGATCACGCCGTCAACCCATGCCAGCTTTACGCTGATCGCTGAAAATCATCTCATTCCATACTTCGGCAAGCGTAAGATCGGCAGCATCACCGAAACGGACATCCAGAGCTATATTTCGTATCTCCATGATGCCGGTAGGTTGGACAAGACCGGAGGGCTAACGGTAAAGACTATCCGGGATGTGATCCTCGTTCTCAGACTTTCAATGGAGTTGGCGTACAAGGAAAGGGCAATTCCGCTGCTGAACTGGGATCTCATCGAGTACCCGAAGGAACTTGGCATTAAGAAGGTAGTTTCTCTCTCAAAGGATCAGGAGCAAGCTCTGATTCAGTGTATCTACATGAACTTAAACAGGAAGACCGCTGGCATTCTCATTGCACTCTTTACCGGAGTACGCATTGGAGAACTCTGCGGATTGCAGATGAAGGACATTTCGTTGACGGATAAGACCATCAGCATCAATAAGACTGTCCAGCGCATCTATGACAAAAAGAAGGGCGAGTCCTATCTTCACATCGGACCGCCCAAAACGAAAACTTCTGCAAGGACGATCCCTGTTCCGTCTCTTCTGATGAACATTATCAAGAAGTTCTACACGGATAACCCCAACCACTACTTCTTGACCGGCAAAACAAAGCCGACAGAGCCTCGTACTTATCGACAGTTCTTCACCCGTTTCCTGAAACGGAATGGATTGGAGGAGGTGAAGTTCCATGAGATCCGACACACATTCGCGGTCAGGGCGATTGAGATACCGGAGTTTGATATAAAGTCGCTCTCTGAAATTCTCGGTCATAAGAATGTGTCCTTTACACTGAATGTCTACGGAAGTGCAAACCTCCAACAGAAGGTCAAGTGTATGAATTTACTGAACGATCTACTGTAATCTTATTCAGTTCTGACTCGGCTTTTACAGTGCAGCAGAAACGAATAACCGTTTCCAGCGATTCAAATTCATTGACTCGATGCGCTGTTCATAGGAGGCACTATTCGACTTTCCGAAACAGAGTGACTTCTTCTTGAGCCGTGAAAGGCTGCACAAAAAAATGAACGCAGTACACGGATTCCACAATCGCGGAATCGTGTACTGCGTTTGTATTTTAGAAATGATTTTTGCGATTTAAGCAAGGATTGATTTGTGGAGGCGTTTTTGGGCATTTATAACCGTTCAACCGTGAGTGTTGCCGGATTGACTTTGATGATTACCTTCCCCTTGCTTTGGGCGTACATCACTGTCTTGCCTGTACCGCTGGGCTTGCCGTCCCATACTGCAATGATGTAATCAGCGTGATCTACCATGTACCGATTGCGCCTATCCATGCAGTCAGGAGTATAGTGCGTTTGAAGAAGCGTTTCTTTATCACATTGAGCAGCAATGCCATAGTACCTTTCGCGCATTGCTGCATTCCACTTGGCTGCCTGTGTTTCGCACGGTATGGCACTCTCAAGTGTAATGCCAGGATAAGTCTTCTTCAGTTCCAGCACTATCTCGGCGGCGTACATATCAACGCCGAGAGCCATGCCGGAGATAAAGTGGGTGACACTTTCATCTGTAATCAGAGAAACAATTTGTTTTTTTAGGATTTCTTTGAGCGCAGCGCAGCGTTCGTCATCCTCACGAAAGCCAAAGGGCAGATTTTGAGGTCGGTGTCCGGTGAAGGCACAACTTTTCATATTCTTGATCTCCTTATATGTATTAGCGTGTGTTTCTAAATCGCTTATACATAGATTATAGCATAGAAAATCAAGAAATTTGTAGAAATAAGTCGGCAAAAGAAAAAACTGCGTGAAAAATCACGCAGCCTTCAATGATTTTACTTCATGTTATCCTTCTCTTGCTGGATCATCAACTCAACCATTTGCAAAATGCGCTTTTGCGCTTCGGGAGGAAGATCAGCAATTTTCTTTGAGAGTTCTGAGGCTTTTGCCTCTCCGCTATGCTCTAAGACATCGCAGAAAATTGAATCAGCGGATGTCTCCAAGCCATTGAGCAAAATAATCAGCTTCTCGCAGCGCGGAAATGACATCCCTCTCTCGACGGTGGAAATATAATTTGTGGTCAAGCCGGTCTTTTCTGCAAGATCCTCTTGTGTAATACCAAGACGCTCACGGGCTTGCTTAACGCGCTTTCCTATTCGTTTATCAATCATGGGCGTTTACCTGTTCCTTTTCTAAATCGCTCATGAATATTATATGGATTAGAACCATAGTGATACAGAAATGCTAATAGCGTCACTATGGATTAGCGAATGATTTTATGGTAAAATTCAAGGAAAAGACACAAAAAAGGAGTCACAAAATGAAAGTCGAAAAGAATAATAACAGCATTTTTCGGAACAAGCATGTCCTGGTTGTCGTCGCGGTGATGTGTATTTTTACCATCATCGCCTGCATGGGTTTTATGCTTTCTGTTCCTGCACACGCAGAGGAAAACATAGCTCCCAAAACCGAACCTATCGCTTTTTCCACTCCCATTGAAACGGTGAATGAGCTCGATAAAGCGTTCCCGATAACGGAAACTTCCGAAGAAGCACAGGAGGAAATTACAACTGCTGAGGTCGAATCTTCCGATGCTGCAGAACCGGAACCACGGATTGAGACCGCAGAAGCAGCCATCGAAGAAGCTGAACCGAAACCCGAAACAATTCCAGATAATCTCAACGACAATGAGCTTGAAATCTACACAGCTCTGCGGTCCGCTGGCCTTTCAAAGGCCGGTACTGCCGCAGTGATGGGCTGCATGTCGATGGAAAGCGGTCTTAAAGCCTCGGCCGAAAACCCTTCGGATGGCGGCTATGGACTCCTGCAATGGACTTATAGCCGAAAGACAGACCTTTTCAACTGGTGTTATGGCAATGGCTATGACCCCAACACCGTTACGGGACAGGTGATGTTCTTCGTGTATGAGCTCAATAGCACATACAGCAAAGCCGCCAAATACTCATATCCGGTGTACGAAACTCTCACTACAAGCGACAGCCTGGAAGATTGCCTTTCGATGTTCTTCTCCCATATGGAAGCAGGAACCAACGTGATAATCTCTTCCCGCAAAGTCTATGCAGGAGGGCTGACCACGTTAGACCTGTACCGCAAACGCTTAACTGCCGCTTACAAATACTTCATTTGAATTAGGAGGAAGTCACAATGAAAGCAACCGTTTATCTGTCCCGAAAACTCTTGAACCAGTTAAAGGTAAAAGAAACCGAAAGCAAAGACCTTATGCTAACCCATAACCTACACAACATCATCATCAACGGTAAGCGTGTTGGCTGCTCTGGCCACATTCAGAACGTTCTCAACAATAAGTGCGTTTACGTCAGCACTGAAAAGAGTTGCTATCAGCCCTTGTCTGACAAGAACATGGTTCGCTATGCCGCCAGTATGAAAGATTACTCCTCTGTATCGCTCGGCGCAAAAGGACGTAATCAGTTCGTGACCAATGATGAGTTGGTTGGAAAAATCATTGATATGCTCCGATAAGGGCATAAACAGAAAGAGAAAAAGCTCATGAAAACCGGCATCAAAAGTCACATAGTAATAGTATCTGCTGTGGCAGCTGTTCTGCTCATTGTTATGAGCGTCTGTGCAATTGCGGAGAGCATTACCTTTGAGAAGGTTGCTGCTCTCGCTGCAAGCGCACTTGCCTTGAACAAATGCTGCGGCATCCTGTTAAACTAAGGAGAAAAAATCATGAAGAATAAATACAAAGTTGTTGCCTTGGTTCCTTTGGAGTTCTCTGTTGAGGGAAGCTCCGATTCCAAAGAGGCAATCGAATCCGTCAAAAACATTTTCGAAGCGTGTCGGGATGATAACGACTGCGCGGACATCGTTTTTGATGGCATCGAAGAGTCACTTCGTCACGACAGTATCGAGTACAAAGTTGAAGTCGCCCAGCCTGAACCTGAGGTGAAGGCAAATTCCGATATCCGTTCTGTTGCCTCCGATATCTGCGACGTCTTCGAGAACTATCTCGACGAAAACGGTGTCTATATTGTGTGTGACGATGCAGACGAAGAGCAAGACCGAAAAGCAAACGAAAGCGGCGCGATGTTGTATGGCATGGAATATTGGCATCTTGTCGAAGATGTCGAGTTCCGTGTGAATCATATAAATGCACAATACAAGCTGTTCACCGTCTTTGATATTATGGAGGCATTTGATAAACTTCTCATTTCCAAAAAGCTTGGTGACTTTGTACCGAGCGGCGAAAATCGTTACCGTTTGTATGCAAAAATCCTGAGCTGTCTGCGTTCTATCAGGGAGAAATTGTAATGAAAGGCTGGAACAGTTCTAAGCACCCCATTCTCACCGCAAACCAGATGCCTGCGCCGATTCATTGGAACCCAATGAACGAGGATTGGAAAATGCGGCTTACCAAAAGCCAGATTTACAACACCTCTTCTGGTTTCGATACTCAAACGCTCGATGCTATGAAGAAGCTGCATGACAAAATCCTCACATTTG
>OLGO01001484.1_pt1 | contig 15033 bp, 10 predicted proteins | sample 1605861 | NCBI WGS metagenome assembly OLGO01 (sample SAMN03283253) | human gut metagenome | biome: human-associated habitat; material: feces | host: Homo sapiens | place: USA | collected 2013
ACGCGCTGTCTTCAGGTGGCAGTGAGTGTATGCTCGTGGGGGTTCAACTCCCCCCGCTCGCACCATGGTGAAAGGTCGGAGCCGAAAGGTTCCGGCCTTTTCGTTTCCCAAGCGGCAGTAGAGCTCAGCGGCTCCCGACAACTCCAGTGACTGGAACAATCAGAACTCGTGTTCGTTTCGGTAATGGTTCCCCCATGTCTTCATCGCATCGATGATCGGGCGCAGGCTTTCGCCGACTTCAGTCAGCGAGTATTCGCCGTGGTCGTGAACGCGGTCGGCGCTTGGACCGAAGAGACTCTGCCGGCAATCCCGAACACTGCCAAGCATCTGGCCGACGTGCTCGCCGGCACCGACGTGCGCACCAATAAGTGTCCGTTTCTGGTGAATCGGACAACTAAGGTATGGGTTTTGCGTTCTGGATGTCCGATTCTCCAGAATCGGACAGTTTGTGGCTATGGCGAGCGGTCAGCGCACGAGGAAGACCATGATGATGATCATGGCGAAGCCGGTCAGGTCGGTGAAGGTGAACGTTTCGCCGGCCCATGCCACTGCGGTGATGGTGGCCATGACCGGTTCGCTGGTGCCGAGCATGGTGGCACGCACCGCGCCGACGCGCATCACGCCTGCCATGTAGAGCCAGAACGCGAGGAATGTGCCGCATACGATGGCGTAGAGCAGCAGGAGCATACCTCGCGCGTCCAGTGCGGGAATGTTCGCCCACGGTTGCGCGAACGGGCACAATATGAGTCCGGACATGAGGAATGTGATGCCGTTGATGGTCATGTTGCCCCATTTGAGCATGAGCATGACCGGCAGGATGGACATGGCCGCGGTGCTCACCGCGTCAACCAGTCCCCATGCGAGCCCCTGCCATGGCAGCGACAGCGAGGCGAAGTTGCCACCGGTGGCGATGAGGAACGTGCCTGCGAACGCCAGGAGCACGCCGACCAATTCACGCTTGAGGGGCAGTCGTTTGCCGCGCAGGCATACCCATGCGAGCACGAAGATCAGATTGAGCGTCTGCAATACGGTGGCGGTTCCGGAATTCGTCCAGTCGATGGTCATCAGGTAGGAGACCTGCACCAGAAGCACGCATGTCAGCGTGGTGACCAAATATTTCGGATACGATTTGACATCTTTGACCGCTCCGGCGAGTTTCTGCGGTGTGGTGATGGCCGATCCGACCAGGAAAATCAGGCTGGCGAATAGCGCGCGTACGCAGGAAAGCCAGATCGGATCCAGCTGGTAGTCACGCATCAGCAGTTTGGCCACGGTGCTGTTCATACCCCACATGGCACCGCCCAGCAATGTCATGCCAGTGCCGATGAGCAGGCTTTTCGGCGTCTGTTCCAGCACATGTTCCGTTTTTTTCGCGGTTTTTTTCGCGGTTTTTTGCGATTCGGAAGTTTTCTGCGATTGCGACGCCTGTCCCGACGTTTGCTTTGCCACGGACTGCCCTCGCTCTCTCTCCACGGCTTTCACGGCAAATTCACGGCGATTGTAGCGCAGACGGTATGCATATTAAACGTCAGTCATACAAAACAGATTTATTCCGCCAAACTTGCGTTCGGCGCCGACAAAAAATCGAGGATTTTGCCAAGATATGATCCGAGCACAGCATTCGGCATGGAGAAAATTTCGTGCAATGACTGGCTGTATCGCACTTTTTCGATGGAACCGCCGCCTTCTCGCACACGTTCGACGAAGTCATCTTGTGGTCCGTTGAGCACCCACACGTCGCGTCCGGCTTGGAATAGCAATACCGGAGCTTCGATAGCTCCACACATGTCAGGTTTGAGCACGGCTCGGGAAAGCGCCATCGCCTGGTTTGCCCAATCGAACGTGGCCGCGTTGGTCTGGCACGTCACGTCCGCCAAACGTTGCTTGTGGAACCAGCGGATGCGTGCCTCCGAGGCCCCGCGGTAGTCGTCGAGATTGAGGTTGCCGTCGAAATCGGCATGCCCGAACACACGCGATTTGCCGAAGCCAAGCCCGCAGATTACGCCGACCACAATGCGTGCGGCCCACGTCGGCATGCCGACCACCGGCGCGATCATCGGCGCGGACAGCACCGCCTTGTCGAACAGCGACGGGTAACGTTCCAGCGCGGCCGCGCCGATGCCGCCGCCCATGGAATGGCAGTACAGGTACATTGGGCCACCATCCGCCGCCTCACGTCCCACAGTCTGTGCAAACGTGGCGAAATCGGCCACATATCGCCGCCAATCGTCAATCCATACCAAACTTGGATTGCTCATATCGTGCGCGGAATGGCCATGCCCGCGATGCTCGAACACGCATACGGAGTAGCCGGCCAGTAAGAAGTACCACACCATTTCGCTGTATTTGCGACCGAATTCGGTGAATCCGTGCGAAATCACCACCGCACCGCGGAATATGCCCGACGCGCCGTCTTCACGTAATGCGTCAAATTTGTGCGCGTCGTAGCGGTAGTAATGCAACCGGCCGGGGCGCTCCAACTTGGGCAACGCCTTGCCTTCCCAATCGACGGTGGCCGGTTCCATCCAACCTTCCGTCATGCAAGCCTGCAGCGCAGGCAGCACCGTAGCGTCCATTTCGGCGTCATAGCGCGCCTCGTCGATGAGCGTGATAGTCATGGTTCCATCTTAGGCGAACGGCGCCAAGACGAAACTAAGCACAGGCATACGCGCTGTATAACGATGCGTCAGTGCATCAACGGCGTACCGGAACAACCGAATCGTCACCCCCGCGCGCCATCCTCGCATACTATGGAGGTATGAAGTTCGTTTCACTGCTGATGGTGGTAACGCTGTCTCTCACCGGCACACCAACGTATGCGTACGCGGCGGCAACTCCCGTTGACAACAACGGTGATATCTCCGCTGCCCAAGATTCCAACTGCCCAACATGGCTGCAATGGCTGTGCGGAAAAGGAAAGTGATCGCATGATGTCCACGCGGGAAAAGCATCCCAAGATTCACCGCATCGCGCTGGTCGACAATGATCCGCGAGCGCTGGATTCGCTCAGTGCCGTCATTGCCAGCAAAGTGCCGACCGCGTATGTGGTGTGGACGGCGACTTCAGGCTGTGAGGCGATAGAACGTTGCCAGGATGCGAACGGCCATGTCAGTTTGTTGATTCTCGATATGTCGATGGAGGGATTGCAAGGCCCCGCCACGTGTCGTCGGTTGCGTTTGATGGACCAGCGCATGCCGATTCTCGGTGCAACCAGTTTTTCCATCAATAGTTATCGGGACAAGCTGGTTGAGGCTGGTGCGCAAGGGTTGGTTAGTAAGGAGAATGCCGACCAGTTGGCGCAGATTATTATGCGTATGTGCAATGGCGAGGTGATGGAGGGATTTGAGCCGCCTGCGTTGGCCAATCTGCGTATCAGCAGGGAGGCTGAGACCACTCCCGCGCTTACCGTTCGTGAGGAGCAGATTATTTCCTTGTGCCTTGTGCGCGGAGGGCATGCTTGACCGGGACATCGCCGAGCGTTTGGGGATTTCCGAAGCCACCATCCGCAAACATATGCAAAGTATTTTAAGAAAACTCAACTGCAAGACCTCGCGTCAGGCAGTGGCACTGTGGGTGAGGTCCAATGCGCTCTAAACCCGCAACTCAGTACATTGCGTGGCGCAACCGTATGCGCACGCAGCATCCGAACCTGTGGCATCCAATCCGTTTCGCCATTATGCTGATCGTGCTTGCATGGACCATATACGGCGTTTGCTACGAGCCTCCTACCGACATATTTGGCGTGATATGGGTTGCGATGCTGGTTACGGCGCTCGTACTGTCTCCGCTGTTTCTGAAAAGTACATCGGTGGCGATTCTCGTGATTGCCTCCATAGGCGATCTGTTTACTCCCTACGCGCATTTGGGAAATTCTCTTCCCGCGCAGCTTTACGCCTATGGCATACTCGCATACAGCACTAATGCCATTATCGTGGCAACGTTACTCACATATTACGTTGTTAACATTCTGCTGATTGACCCCCCTGACCCAAATACCAACCCCGTCGCCATGGTCAGCATGTATGCCATGGTGCTACTGCTTGGTCGGACGTTGAGTTGGAGCGAAAAAACAACGCAGAAAAGCTTCGAAGCGGCGCAGAACAAGAATCGTCTGCAGGAATTGGAAAGCCGCGCACGCATTGCCGATGCCATTCACGATGCGGTGACGGGCGATTTGTCAGCAGCGTCGTTTGTGGCGCAACGGCATATCGGTGGCAACTCTAGCGGCCCTGGCGTCGCTGCTGACCCTGCCAACGCAACCACAACTACGGCAACCACAACAGCCGATGCCGAAGACTGGCGTCAAATCAACGAATATATTCTTTCCGCATTGACGAACGTGCATCGCGTCATCGACGAATTGAATATGGACGCCACTACTCTCCCCGGCGACGCCGACGGCGAAGCGTTGGCCAATCTGCTGCGAGCAACACTGGATGACGGCGATCGTCGCTTGCGCAAGCTTGGCTTCAATATCACGTCCATCCGGCACTGCGCGGGCGGCAAGCCGAGCGCATCGCAAGCAATCGCCGAACTTGCCAATAATCTGCTGCGCGAGATCTATGCGAATATCGCACGCCATGCCGCTCCGGGAAGCAAGGTCGATCTTTCGGTGATGCTCCGGCCGAATGCCATCGAAATCACGCAAATCAATCCCATGAAAGAGGACATGGCTGGAGCTGACGAGCGCGATGACGAACTACCGGGCGGCCACGGGCTCGCCTCGTTCAAGAAGCAGCTCGAATCGTATCAGGGCACGCTCACCACGTCTGCGCAGGACGGCAGTTGGACGTTGTTTGCGTACATTCCGGTGACCGTCATCGACGATTCGCCCGGTTTGCTTGAACAAGTGCAGGTTTGACTATAGCTGCGGATCAGGGTTGGGACGAGCCCGATCCACCGATTTCCGTCTTTTTCAAGCCCAGATTTTTTTTGGGGGGGGTACACAAATGTGGTACCCCCTCGCTTGCGAAGTCGTTTCGCCTGTTTTATGTTGGCATTCGAGAAGGGAACGCGTTCGCCCACGACGTTCGGATGCTTGGCAGTCCGGGAATCGCAGGGGAACGCGTTTTGTCTTCCTACGGCGCTTTGCAGCACTTTCGTTTGCGATGTTGCCGTTACCGTTACTGCACTGTCGTCACGGTGCCGTCACCCCAACGCTTCCGCAAGGAAATCGCGCTGCAGGATCAGCAGATTTTCGGCAACCGTCTCGTCGTTGGTCATGTGCGTGATGCCGGTCAGCGGCAGGAACGTGTGCTTACGTCCGGTTGCCATCAGCGCCTGGCTCAGGCGCAGGCTGTGCGCGATCGTCACATTGTCGTCGGCGAACCCGTGGATGAGCATGAGCGGGCGATCAAGCTGCGGCGCGTCGGCGATGATGCTGTTGCGTTCGTACACGGCCGGGTCAAGGCCGAGATAGCGTTCGGTGTAATGCGTGTCGTACAGCGTCCAGTCGGTCGGAGGCGCGCCCGCGCAGGCCGCGGCGAACGTTTCCGGCGCCTCCAACACGGCGAGCGCGGAGAGGAATCCGCCGTACGACCAGCCGATCATGGCGACGCGGCTGAGATCGGGTTGCGGAACGTTGGCTGCCGCATTCTCGCCAGCCAGCGCTTCCAACGCTTCCGGCAGCGCGCGCACGGCGTCGATCTGGTCTTCGAGCGTTGCGGATTTCATGGTTTCGTAGATGGCGCGGTCCCATTGCGGGCCGCGTCCGGTGGTGCCGCGTCCGTCGGTGGTGACCACGATGTAGCCTTGGTCGGCCCACCATTGCGCGTCCCAATAGAAGGATTGACTTTCGATGACCTGTTGGAAGCCGGGGCCTCCGTAGGGTTTCATGAGTACCGGCAGGATGGCTTCGTGCGCGTATTCACTATCGGATGAGGGCAGCACGATCGCCGTGTACAGCTCACGTTCGCCGAGTCGGGTGAAGTGCACGTTCGGCGTGAATCCGGGGGTTTCGGCATGGTTTTCGATTGGTGCGACCACCATTGACGCCACGTCCGTACCATTTTCGTCGGTTGTGGCGATGTTCATGCAATGCTGCATTTGCACGGTTGCGTCGTCCATGCCCCGTCCGGTCACCACGCAGCCGTTGCCGGCGCGAGACATGCTCCACTGGCCGGGCGCGTAGGTGAGGGGTTCCCATGTGCCGTCATAGCGGATCGACACCACGTCGAAGCTGCGGGCGTCATGGTCGGAGGCATTCGACTGCCAGAGGAACGGCAGGTCGCTTTCAGGCAGGATTTCAGGGGTGCGCTGTACCACGCACAGCACGTCGTCGTCGGTCACGTCGAGCACTTCGCGCACCTGCAGTCCGGCCGGAGTGAAGGGCGTACCATCAACGGTGAGTCGGTTCGTATCGACGTCCATGTCGTTCATCGCGCAGATCAAGCGTCCATCCGGAGTGAATGCAGGGGTGCCGTGGATGAGGTCGAGCCAGTAGTCGTTGCCGTGTTCCTCAAGCACGCGCGTGGTGCCGGGGCGTTCTCCTTCCGCGTATTCGGGAATGGCTATGGAGAAGGTTCCGACCTCGTCGCCATTGTCGTCGGTGAAGCCGTTTTCCGCGTCACGCATGGTGACGATCGGCTCGCCTACATGGATGGCGAGCACCTGATCGTGCTGCTGGAGGCGGTCTTGCACAAGGATGATCGGATCGTGGCCTTCACGCCAGCTTACGGCGGCCAGATATTCGTAGGATTCATGGTCCCACTGCACTTCGTTGGCGATTGCCCCGTAGCAGCAGTTGTCGCTGTCGTAGCCGAGTTCCAGCAGGGTCAGCCGCACGTCGGCATTGGCGGTCAACGCTTGCGGATAGCGGTTGGCTTGCGCCGGATTGGTTGGATTCGCGGGGTCCGACAGATGCCAGATCGGTTCGGGGGATTCGTCGTAGGTTTCGAAGAGCACGTATTTGGAGTCGGGTGACCACCAGAAGCCGTCGTAGCGGTCCATTTCTTCGCCTGCGGCGAATTCCGCCAATCCGATTTTCCATTCGCCGTTCTGCGGTGCCGAGGCGACCACCGAAATCGCATCGCCGGTTTCTTCATCGTTGGCGAGATCCACGTCCACCAGATACGTGCCGGTGGTGTACATGATGTGCCGTCCGTCGGGACTGATGCGCGGGTTCAGCACCGGTTTGAGTTCATCTTCCTCTATCGTGATGGCTCGCGTCGCGCCCGCCGTAAGGTCGGTGAGGAAAAGCTGCCCGTTGATGGTGAAGGTCACGCGGTTGCCGGCACCGTCGACGCAATACGAGACGATGCCGGATCCGCCTTCGCGCGCACGTTCGCGTCGCGCCTTCTCTTCCGCCGGAACGTCTTCCGCGTCGGCGTCGGCAAGCAATACGCGCGGATCGGCGAGCGGAATCTCACCGATGTTGCCGTCTTCGTCGATCACGCTCATCCACAGCGAGGTGACGGTGTCTTCCGGACCGTCGGAACGCAGGAACAGCGCGCGGGAGCCGTCTGCAATCACGCGCGCCGAACGCGGAGCGCCGCAGGAAAATCGCAAGGTACGTGCTTTTTTACGGGGGAACTGTCGAATCGCATCTGTCATGCTCCCAACCTAGCACCATCCCAATTCCACCTTCCGTGAATTCGTGCATCGTGGAAATCGGGGGCGAAGGTAGTCATATTCGCGGATAAATACCCCCTAAATGATGCTGGGGATGGATTTATGCATGAAATTTTTGCAATTAAAGGACTTACGAATTGGCGCTCGGCGCTCTACCGCGTAGGATGGGTGAGGATAGAAAGGGACAAGCATGAGTGTTCTCGACCGATTTGAGAAAAGCGTGGAAGGCGCCGTCAACGGGGTTTTCGCCAAGTTCGGGTCCAAGGACCTGCAGCCCGTCGACCTTTCCAGCGCTCTGGAACGTGAGATTGACAAAGAGGCCATGCCCGTCACGCGAGACCGTACCGTGGCGCCGAATGAGTACCGTTTCAAGCTGAGCACGCCGGATTTCAACAACATCGTCGAATGGGGCGCGGAAGCGTTGGCCAATGAGCTGGCCGACAACCTCACCCAGTACGCGAAGGACCAGCATTACGCGTTCGTCGGTCCGGTCGTGGTGATCTTCGAAGAGGACCTTGACCTCACCAAGAGCAATTTCAAGCTGACGAGCGAATCCGTGCAAGGCAATACCGTGCCCGTCACCACCGACGCGCAGACCGAAGACTGCCCGATGCTGGAAATCGGCGAACACCAGTATCTGCTCACGGAAAGCAAGACCATCATCGGCCGCGGATCCGACTGCGATATCGTGATCGACGATCCGGGCATCTCCCGCCGCCACATGCAGATCGACATCACCGACAACGGCAACACCGTCATCGCACGCGATCTGGGCTCCACCAACGGCATGTATGTCGAAGGCCATCATGTCGAGGCGGCCACGTTGCTCGACGGCAACACGATCACCATCGGCCGCACCCGAATCCTGTATTGGGCCTCTTCGCAGGATCAGGAGTAACCAACCCCAACCTCGGGAGTTGCCTCTATGCTCACTGAACTTACTTTCGCGATCCTCAAGTACGGCTTCCTCGTACTGCTCTGGATCTTCGTGGCCTGTACGGTGCGTTCGCTGTACAGGGATGTGGAAACGCTCAGCCCGCGCAAGTCACGGGCTCATCGCCGTAAAGAGCGTCGCGCGCGCAAGGCCGTCGAAGCGCCCGCGCCCGTGGCCGTCCCGGCACCAGTCGTCAGCGCCACATCAAGCGCCAAACCCACCTTGCTGGTCATCATCGATGGCCCCCTTGCCGGCAGTTCCGTCCCTTTGTCCGGCAACACCATCACGCTTGGCCGTTCCGCTTCGAACACCGTGGTTCTGGACGACGAATTCGTCTCGTCCCACCATGCGCGCGTCTATACGGATCCCGCCACCGGCAAGTGGGCCATCGAAGACCTGGGTTCCACCAACGGCACTGTGGTCAACCAGCAGCGTCTGAACGCTCCGATGATTCTCGGATCGCGCGTTCCCGTACGCATTGGCGCAACCACCTTTGAATTGAGGTGACCCGTTTGCCGACTTCTCCCGCTTCACAACCGCTGTTCATGTATTCCACCGTCGTTTCCGATGTGGGTACCGTACGTTCCAACAACCAGGATTCCGCGTTCGCCGGCGAGCATCTGATCGCCATCTGCGATGGCATGGGAGGCCATGCGGGAGGCGACACCGCCTCCACCATCGCCATCCGTTCATTGGCGCATATCGAGCAAGACAACGTGCAGGGCGATGTCCAGATTATCGCCCACATGATGGAAACCTCGGTTATGGCCGCGCATGACGCGATCGTTGGCAAAGCGAAGCGCGAACGTCGTCTCGCGGGCATGGGCACCACCGTCACGTCGGTCGCATTGGTGGCCGGATATTGGGTTTTGGCGCATATCGGCGATTCCCGCGCATATCTGCTGCATGACGGCCGTCTGATCCGCATGACGTCCGACCACAGCTACGTGCAGCATCTGATCGACACCGGCCGCATCAGCGAGGCCGAGGCGCGCAACCATCCGCAGCGCAACGTCGTGATGCGCGTTCTGGGTGATTTCGATATCGATTCGAGTCCGGACATCGCCATACGCAAGGCACATCCGGCCGACCGCTGGCTGCTCTGCTCCGACGGTTTGTGCGGCGTGCTTGAGGATTCCACATTGCAGGAGGTGCTGTCCGCCTGCTCCGATCAGGAGGAGTGCGCGCAACAGCTGGTTTCGATGGCGCTTCGTGCCGGCAGCACCGACAACGTCACCGCGGTCATCGCCGACGCGACGCTCGCCCTTGACGCGGACGCGTTCGATCTGCTGCATCAGACGCCATTGGTTGGCGGCGCGGCCAGCGCAAGCCTTGAGCCGATCGCCGACATCATCAACGAGCCGGTCGCATCCGCTCCCGCACTGCGCGAGGGCAAGAAGTCGCCGGCCGCCCGTGCCGCCGCACTGCGCAACGGCAAGAATCCCAACGAGGACGACAATCCTCCGGAACAGCGCGTGGCGCAACCGTCCACGGTACGCGAGGAGAACGGCGACCGCACCAATCCCGACACCGGTGAAATCCCCGTCGTACAGAAGGACGACGGCCGCATTTCCGCCGATCCGAACGATCCGGAAGTCGCCAAAGCCATCCGCAACGAGCATATCGAGCAGCGCAAAACGAAGCGCACGCGCACCCGACGCAACCGTGTGATCGCCATCATCGTCACCATCGTGGTACTGCTGGGACTGGCGGGCGGCGCGTTCGCAACCTACCGTTGGAGCCAAACCAAGTACTACATCGGCGACGACAACGGCGAAGTGGCGATTTTCCAAGGCGTGCCGACAAGCCTGTTCGGCTTCCAGCTGTCGCACGCCGTCACCGACACCCATATGAAGACGAGCGAACTGCCGCCAAGCTGGCAGGAACAGCTTGCGCAGGGCATTTCCTTCGACACGTACGGCGAGGCGAAAACGCATACGCGACTGATCAAAAAGCAGTTGAAGCAACAGCAGGACGAAGCCGCGCAGAAGGAACAAGACAAGGCAAACGGCGAATCCGACAACAAATCCTCTGGTACGACTTCCGACAAGTCGTCGGGCAAATCAGACAAATCGGACGACGCTTCGGCAAACAAGTCAGGCGGTGACCAGTCATGATGGCAACCCGTCTGAAGCAATTCGGCCTGCTGCTGTTCAGCATGCTGATTTGCGGCGTCGCGTTCTTCCAGATGTTCGAACGCACCACCGGCGGTTTTCCGCAGAATTATTTGTGGATGCTCGCTTTTGTCGGCGCATTGTTCCTGACTTCCTGGGGATTGCCGCTGCGTTTCCAGCCGTATGCCAACCAGGCGATCATGTGTTGTGTGATGGTGCTGACTGGCACCGGCATCATGATGATCGCCCGCATCGACCAGGATTTGAACACGTCCGTCGCGTTCAAACAGTTGCTTTGGCTGTCGATAGCGCTGGTTTTGGCGAATCTGCTGGTGATCTTCATGAAGGATTACCGTGTGCTGAGGCGGTTCTCGTACGTCAGCATGGTGATCGGTTTGGTGTTGCTGCTGTCACCGATGCTTCCGGTGATCGGTTCCGAACAGTATGGCGCGCGCATTTGGGTGAAGATTCCCGGTTTGGGATCGTTCCAGCCAAGCGAGTTCGCGAAGCTGTTCCTCGCGTTTTTCTTCGCCTCCTACCTGTATGACCACCGCGACCAGCTGGCGGTCGGTGGCAAGAAGGTGCTGGGCCTGCAGCTGCCGCGCATCAAGGATCTTGGGCCTATCATCGTGGTGTGGATCGTGTCGATGGGCGTGCTGGTCGTGCAGCATGATTTGGGCACGTCGTTGATGTTCTTCGCCATGTTCGTGTCCATGTTGTACGTGGCCACGGGGCGCACCAGTTGGATTGTGATTGGTTTCATCGCGTTCGCCGTGGGCGCGTTCGCCGCGGCCAATATTTTCAGCCATGTCGGCGCGCGCGTCGACGCCTGGCTGCACCCGTTCGACTCGGCGCAGTACAACAAGGAGTACGGCGGATCCTACCAGCTCGTCACGGGTATTTTCGGCCTGGCATCAGGCGGCTTGATGGGCACCGGCCTTGGGCAAGGTCACCCGTCGCTCACTCCGATCGCCAACTCCGACTACATCTACGCGGCACTTGGCGAAGAGCTGGGCCTCACCGGTCTGATGGCCATTCTGATGCTCTATCTGCTCATCATCGCCGCCGGGATGATCACTGCGATGAAAATCAAGGATGGGTTCGGCAAGCTTCTCGCATCGGGCCTCGTGTTCACCATGGCCTTCCAGGTGTTCACCGTGGTGGGAGGCATCACGTTAGTCATCCCACTTACGGGTTTGACTCTTCCGTACATGGCCGCCGGCGGATCCTCACTCATAGCGAATTACATGTTGGCAGCACTCCTAGTGGTGATTTCCAACTCGGCGAACAAACCCGAATCCGATATCGATAGCGACACGTTCCAATATGAGGCGATGCAGGCGCTGCGCGCCCGCAAGCAGAGCCGCGCCCGCAGAAGCGTGGCCTCCGCGCAGGCCTCCGCGCAGGCCACTGAAATCATCTCCACGGAGACGCCGGTTTCAGGCACGCCAGTCGTACCACCCGCTCCCCCATCGGGCACTCCGAACGTATCGGACAGCATGTCAGAGGGGAGCCAAGCATGAATAAGTCACTCCGCCAACTCTTCACCATCGTGGTGGCGCTGTTCGTCGTCCTGGGCATGTCCACCACCATCATCACGGCGATTCGCGCGAACCAGCTCAACAACGACCCGCGCAACACCCGCGCCCTCTACCACGAGTATGGCGCTCCGCGCGGTGCGATCCTCGCTTCGGACGGCTCCGTCATCGCCAAATCCGACCCTTCGAACGACGCGTTCTCCTACCAGCGTTCCTATACCGCCGGCGAACTGTACGCGCCGGTCACCGGCTTCTTCTCGATCAGCCAACGCGGCTGGAACGGTATCGAAGCGTCGCGTAGCTCGCTGCTGTCGGGCCAATCCGACCAGCTGGTATGGCAGCGGTTCAAATCGCTGTTCACCGGCCAGGAAAACAAGGGCGCGACCATCGAAACGTCCATTGATCCGAAAATCCAGCAGGCCGCCTACAACGGTCTTGCCAACAATGACGGCGCGGCCGTGGCCATCGAAGTGAAAACCGGTCGTATTCTCGCCATGGCAAGCACGCCAAGCTACGACCCGAACCAGCTGGCGAGCCACGACACGTCCGAAGCGAACGGCAATTATTCCACGCTTTCGCAAGACGAGTCGAATCCGATGCTCAACCGTGCCACCTCGCAGCTGTATCCTCCGGGATCCACGTTCAAAACGGTGGTGGCGGCGGCCGCGCTGGAAACTGGCGAATACCAGACCGACACCGAGATTCCGGCCGGATCGAGCTACACGCTTCCGGGCACGGTCACACAGTTGACGAACGCGGTGTCGCAGGCCGACGGTTCGGACGGCAAGATCACGTTGGAAGACGCGATGGCGTATTCGTCGAACACCGCGTTCGCCCAGCTGGGCGTGGCTTTGGGCGATGACAAGGTGTCGTCCATGGCCAAGAAGCTTGGTTTCGACAGTCCGATCACGGTTGACGGATCCGATTCCACGGGCACGCCGTGGATGAGCGTGGCGTCGAAGTTCCCGACCGACACGACCGACGACAAGCTCGCTTTGGCGTCCATCGGCCAAGGAGACACCGTGGTGACTCCGCTGCAGAACGCGCTGGTGGCGGCCGCCGTGGCGAACGGGGGCAAGGTCATGCAGCCGACGCTGGTGGATCGCGTGCGTTCCTCCGACCTGTCTGTTATTTCGCAGACCAAGCCGCAGGTGATGAGCCGCGCGTTCAGTTCGGGCACCGCCAACAAGCTCACGCAGATGATGGAGTCGGTGGTCACCAAGGAGAACCCGAATCTGGCCATCGACGGCGTGCAGGTGGCTGCGAAAACCGGCACCGCGCAGATCGGTGACGGCAATACGTCCATCGACGGCTGGGTGGTCGGCTTCGCCCCGGCGGACGATCCGAAGATCGCTGTTGCCGTGGTGGTGCACAATGTGGATTTGTATGGCTCGTTCGCGGCGGGTCCGATTATGAAGGCGATGATGCAGGAGGCGCTGGCAGAGTGAAACTGATTGAAGGACAGCTCATCCACCGACGCTACAGGTTGGATGCCCGTCTGGCCCAGGGTGGCATGGGCGAAGTATGGAAAGGCTATGATATCCAGTTGGGTCGTCCCGTGGCCATTAAGGCGTTGCGCGGCGACTTGGGCGTCACGCAGGAGGCCAAGCTGCTTCGCCTGCGTGCGGAAGCGCATAATTCCGCCAATCTTGCACACCCGAATATCGCTGCGTTGTTCGAATATTACGAACATGACGGCATCGGCTTCCTCGTTATGGAGTACGTGCCCAGCAAGTCGCTGGCCGACCTGTTCCACGAGCAGAACGGCCCGATGGAGCCGACCCGTCTGCTGCCGATTCTCATCCAGACCGCGCGTGGCCTGTTCGTCGCGCATTCGCATGGCGTGATCCACCGCGACGTGAAGCCTGCGAACATCATGGTGTCCGATTCCGGCGAGGTGAAAATCACCGATTTCGGCGTCTCCTACTCCACCAATCAGGAGCAGATCACGCAGGACGGCATGGTGGTGGGCACCGCACAGTACATTTCCCCGGAGCAGGCGCAGGGCCAGCATGCCACGCCTCAATCCGATATCTATTCGCTTGGCATCGTCGCCTACGAGGGCCTGTGCGGGCATCGTCCGTTCACGGGTGCCACGCCGGTCGACATCGCCGCAGCACATGTCAACAATCCGGTTCCGCCGCTGCCAGACTCCGTCGACGTGCAGCTGCGTGAATTCGTCATGTCGATGCTGTCCAAAGACCCGCTTGACCGTCCGAAGGACGCGTTGACGGTGTCGCGCACGTTGTCCCGCATCGAACGCCGTCTGCTCGACCAGCAGACACAATTGGCTGACACGATGGTGGTGCCTACAGGCGGAAGACTTCCGCGACGCGTGGTCAGCAGACCTCATATCTCCTTGAGCACTGATGGGAAGGAACAGGGATGAACATCAACATGCCTACCTCTTTGGCTGGTGGACGTTACCAGCTCGGCCAACTGATCGGCCGTGGCGGCATGGCCGAAGTGCACGTGGCGCTCGATACGCGCCTTGGGCGTACCGTCGCGGTCAAGATCATGCGCGCCGACTTCGCCAACGACAAGATCTTCCTTGAGCGTTTCCGTCGCGAAGCCCATTCCGTGGCGCAGATGAACAATCCGAATATCGTGAACATCTACGATTCGGGCGAAGAGGTCGTCGCCACGGAAACCGGCCAGACCGAACATCTGCCGTATCTGGTGATGGAATATGTCAAGGGCCAGACCTTGCGCGACATTCTCAAAGTGAATGGCGCTCTGAGCCAGCGCGACGCCGAACAGGTGATGATGGGCGTGCTCAACGCGCTTGAGTATTCGCATCGCATGGGCATCATCCACCGCGACATCAAGCCCGGCAACATCATGATTTCCGAGCAGGGCGTGGTCAAGGTCATGGACT
>OLGO01001496.1_pt1 | contig 14916 bp, 15 predicted proteins | sample 1605861 | NCBI WGS metagenome assembly OLGO01 (sample SAMN03283253) | human gut metagenome | biome: human-associated habitat; material: feces | host: Homo sapiens | place: USA | collected 2013
GCTCATTTGGGCGGCCCGCTTTCATAGAGAGGGTCGTGCGCCGCGCGGCGCATTGATTCTTATAAGGGGGATATCGTGGCGAATATGACGAGTTCGGCCTCTGCCGCCCAAGTTGCGGCAGAACTTGCGAGCGCATCGTTCGAGGAAATCGAGGCCCTTGTCGAAAGGTATGCCGAAGATCCCCGCCTCCAAGTCCAGAAGGCATGCGAGCGCGCGCGGCGCCGATTGGACAAGGAACGCACCGAGCGCGACCGCGTGGATGCCATGTACGCAACCATGCGCGAGCTTGGTGGTCCCGGCGTCGTTGTCGGCGTCGATGAGGTCGGCAGGGGTTCGGTCGCCGGACCACTGACCGTGTGTGCCGTGTGCCTGCCCGATGAGCCGCGCATCTGGGGTATCAACGATTCGAAGCAGCTCACTCCTGCCAAGCGTGAGATCCTTGCCGTCCAGATAGCAGAATGTGCGCGGGCGATCGGCATCTGCCATATCCCTCCCGCGCGTATCGATGAGATCGGCATGGCCCGTGCGCTGCGTGAGGCGGTGGCAGGCGCGGTTGCCGATACCGGGTTAGAGCCCGATTGCGTCCTCATGGACGGCAATCCTCTCGGTGCCGTCAAACATGAGCGCGATGTCGTAAAGGGTGATGCCACGGTGGCTTGTATTGCGGCGGCCTCGATTGTCGCAAAGGTCACGCGTGATGAGATGATGGTCGAATATGACGCCGAATACCCTGATTATCACTTTGCACAATCAAAGGGCTATGCCTCTGCAGAGCACATACAAGCAATCAAGGAATACGGTCTTTGCCCCATACATCGCGTGAGTTTTTGCGGAAACTTTTTGGAGACTGCACGACTTTTCTAGCTCCTCGATGATCCTTGCGCCTTACAGGTAAGGCCTCTTCCTTCACGTCGCCTGGCTGTGTCAGGTGCTGCCAGATTCCGCGTATGCTTTTGCGGGGCGTTTTTGAGACGGCTATGGGATAGCAGGTCCGATACTTCCCTCACCGGATGTGAAGGGAGTGCATATGGGCGCGAACAAGAATAGAGAGCGGGCGCAGGCGATCCTGAGGCGTGCCATTGACGAAGGGGAGTGCGTCTTCGATGGTCAGTACCTAAGCGGGATGTCGAACAAGCTCATCGGAACACTGGGGGAGGAGCTCGCGGCGTGTTATCTCGAGGGCCGGGGATACGAGATTGTCGAACGCAATTACCGCTGCCCAGAAGGTGAGGCTGACATAATCGCCCACGATTGCGACTCCGAAGAAGTCGTCCTCGTGGAGGTCAAGACACGGCGCAGCACTGCGGTCGATTCATATCCCGAAGAAGCCGTGACACCGTCCAAGATCAAGCGCTATCGCCGCATCGCCTATCAATTCATCGCCGAACACTTCCCGTGCCAGTCGGTCCGTTTCGACGTTATCGCGGTCACGCTCGCCTCGAAGGGCGCATGTGAGATCCGCCACCTGTATGGCGTGTTCGACTGGGAGGCGGACCAATGAGCGCAACGCCTCAAACATTTGCCGTTCATGCGGCTTGTATACGAGGGGTGGAGGCGTTTGAGGTTACCGTTGAGATCTCGTCGTCGGGAACCATTCCGGGTATGACCATAGTCGGCATGGCGGATGCCGCCGTCATGGACGCGCGCAGCCGAATCCGATGCGCGTTGCGTTCGAGTGGTTTCATGGTTCCGCGGTGCACGCTTACGGTGAGCCTTGCGCCCGGGGATGTCCGTAAGACCGGATCGGGGCTCGATTTGCCTATCGCCGTGGCGATTCTTGCCCTCTCGGGCCAAATCCCCCTGGAGGGTCTCGATGATTGCCTCTTCGTTGGGGAGCTCGCCCTCGATGGGACCGTCTGCCCCGTCAAGGGCGAGGTGGCCTATCAGTTGCTCGCACGTGATCTCGGTGTTTCCTTTGTTGGGGGATTTAACTCCGAGCATGTGCCCATCGGCGAGGTGCAAGCAAGTTATCTGGAGCGTCTCAGTTGCCTGAGCGTCGGTATCGGTCGAGGTAAAAAGCCGTTTTGCGTCAATCCGTCCCATCGTGCTGTTCATGGGTCAGCGCTTGATTACGGCGATGTCGTGGGTCAGGAAATCGCGAAGCGGGGATTGGCGATTGCGGCAACGGGAGGCCTGGGCCTGATGATGATCGGGGCCCCGGGATCCGGCAAGACCATGCTCGCCAAGCGTATGACGGGCATCCTTCCTCCCATAGATGAGATTGAGCTTCAAGAGGCGCTCTGTATCCATTCGGTCGTTGGCGAGCGCACCGAGTCCTTGTTGAGGGGCTCGCGACCGTACCGAAACCCACATCACAGTATTTCCTCGGCAGGACTCATAGGCGGCGGGCGTCCGGTCCGTCCCGGTGAGATCAGCTTGGCGCATGGTGGCGTGCTCTACCTGGACGAACTCGGCGAGTTTTCATCGAATACCCTCCAAATGCTACGACAACCGATGGAAGACGGCGCCGTTCGAATCGTCCGTGTCGATGGAGCCTACACGTTTCCGGCGCGATTCCAACTCATCGCTGCGAGCAACCCCTGTCCCTGCGGGTACTTGGGGGACCGTGATGTTCCGTGCCGGTGCTCCGACGCCGCAATCGAACGGTATCGAGCAAAGCTTGGCGGTCCGTTGGCCGATCGTATCGATATCATCCTTCACGTAGCACGCCCGGATCCTGACCTCGTCATCGAAGGAGCCGAGGGACTGACGACGGACGTGCTGCGCGATCAGGTCGAAAAGGGCAGGGCGTTTCGCGCATGGCGCGAATCGCGAATTGCAGATACGGACGAATGCGGCTGCAGCGCTTCGCTCGATGCCGAGGTTCGTTCCTTCGGTCTGGACGCTGCGGGACGCGAAACGCTCCTTGAATTCTCGAAGCGTTCGCATTTGACGGGCAGGGGCGTCGTCGGTCTCTGCCGTATTTCGCGCACTATCGCCGATATGGCGGAGTCTGAATTCATCCAGGCGGCACATGTATTGGAGGCAGCGCAGTATCAAGGGAGGTATGGAGATGGGGGCGTGTAGGGACGGATTCGAGATTCGTCGGGGAGACTCAGGCTATCCTCGATGTGTGGCCGAGCTTCCCCAGGTGCCTCCCGTGCTGTACGTACGGGGTGATGCCACGGTGCTTGATCTTCCCTCGTTGTCCATCGTCGGCTCTCGCCGTGCATCGCCTTACGGTTCGGCTATCTGCGAACTTGCGGCGGGAATCGCCGTCGAGTCGGGCATACCCGTCGTATCGGGCGGTGCGCGCGGATGCGACCAAGTCGCTGGGTGGGCTACGCTCAATGCTGGCGGCAGGCACATCGTGGTACTGGGGACGGGGGCCGATGTCGTCTACCCCTCCACGGCGAAAGCCCTCGTTGACCGGGTCATCGAAACCGGTGGTTGCGTGATTTCCATAGAGCCCTGGGGAACGCCCCCACAGAGATGGGCGTTTCCCAAGCGAAACCGCGTCATAGCGGCGCTCTCATCCGCGACGTTCGTCGCGGAGGCGGGGCTGCCGTCGGGAACCTTTTCGACGGCGGAGGCGGCCAATGAGTTGGGCAGAGAGGTCCTCGCCGCCCCAGGTTCGATCTTTTCCCCCGAGTCACGTGGCTCTAATTACCTGATCGCGAATGGAGCATGTTGTATCGCCGACGAGGAGGCGCTTGAGGTCGCGATTTCCCGGATTTATGGAACGCTTCGCTTTTGCAGGAAGGATGCTCGTGGGTATGGGGGCCTTAAGGGGAACGAGCAGCGTGCACTCGATATGATAGTTGCAAGCCCGCTACGCGTAGATGAGCTCGCGTCCCATCTCGACATCGATGGGGTGACGTGCTTGACCTTGGTGAGCTCTCTCGAGATTCAAGGCTTGGCCGTGCGGCTTCCGGATGGGAGGATCTCACCGAGCAAGTCCGCCCTTCACGCCTTGACGCGCTTAGGGCACAATGGATGAATTGACGCTAACGCAAAGGAGCCCTATATGACATACGAGCGCGTGACGGTGGTGGGTGGTGGCCTTGCCGGCTGCGAGTGCGCATGCCAACTCGCTGACCGTGACATTCCCGTGGTATTGCATGAGATGCGCCCCTGCGTCTCCTCTCCGGCACATCGCACGGACGGCCTGGCTGAGCTTGTGTGCTCCAATTCGCTTAAGTCGACGCGTATCGACTCGGCAGCCGGCCTTCTTAAAGAGGAACTCCGTCGCATGGGGTCGGTGCTGTTGTCGTGCGCGGAACGCGCTTCCGTTCCCGCGGGTGGTGCCCTCGCTGTCGACCGTGATCTGTTTTCCGCCCTCGTCGCTCAGGAGATCGATTCGCGTCCCCTTATTCATGTGGTGCGCGGCGAGGTCACTGAGATTCCCGAAGGACCCTGTGTGATTGCGGCGGGTCCGCTGTGCTCGCCAGCCCTCTCTGATCGCGTTCTTAATTTAGTCGGTGGTGATGCCCTTTCGTTTTTCGATGCAGCGGCGCCGATCGTCGACGCCAGCACGATCGACAGGTCCATCGTGTTCTCGCAATCCCGCTACGATGATCAGGCGGACGGGGATTACCTGAACGCCCCATTCACCAAGGATGAATACAATACGTTCATCGACGAGTTGGTAGGGGCGGAGCGCGTGGTGCTCAAGGATTTTGAGCGACGCGATCTTTTCCAAGCATGCCAGCCCGCCGAGGAAGTTGCCCGTACCGGCCACGACGCGATCAGGTACGGAGCCATGAAGCCCGTGGGGCTGACCGATCCCCGTACGGGTCGAAGGCCTTGGGCAGCCGTGCAGCTCCGGGCGGAAAACGCTGCATGCACGGCATACAATCTCGTCGGATTTCAGACCAACCTTACATTTGGCGAGCAGAAACGCGTTTTCCGCATGATTCCCGGCTTGGAGAACGCCGAGTTTTTCAGGTACGGCGTCATGCATCGGAATACGTTCGTCGACGCCCCCCACGTCCTCGACGTCACCTTTGCGGTTCCTGGAACTCAGGTGCGTCTTGCTGGTCAGATAACCGGTACGGAAGGGTACACCGAGGCGATTGCGTCCGGTCTTCTCGCCGCTTTGAATACGTTTGCCGACATGGCGGCGCTGCCGTCCGTCTCTTTGCCGCGCACCGGTGCCTTTGGCTCGCTGGTGGCATATGCCACCAATCCGGAGACTGTCGATTATCAACCCATGCATGTCAACTTTGGCATCGTGCCTCCCTTGGAGGACGGCAAGAGACGCAGCAAGCGCGATCGCTACGCCGCGTATTCCGCCCGTGCCTTGTCGGACCTCGAAGCGTTCCTCGTTTCCCGCGGTGATTTGTTTTCCGCACGAGGGTAGGTTTCGGTTCGCTGGAGTCCATTTTGGTTGCGGATGGGGGAGTGAGTGTGAGCGCGTCCGAGTGCGATTTGCTGGCGTACGTCGATGATTACATAGCTCATATCGCTCGGTATGAGGGTGCGTCGCCCGAGACGGTGCGTGCATACACCCAACACCTCGAAGCGTATGTGCGCTGGTGTGCGCGCAGTGGGGTGAACGGATTGTCGCCGAATCCACGAGACCTACGCTTGTACCTATCGGACTTTGCCTCTGCGGGCTACGCCCCTCGCACCACGTCCGCCCACCTATCCGCTCTTCGGTCCTTCTTCACATGGCTTGTCGAGGAGGGCATCGTTACGTCAGAGGTGGTTTCTGCGCTTTCGAGCCCCAAGCTCGACAAGCCACTTCCCCATACGCTTACCTTGGAGCAGCTCGAGCGTCTCATGAAGGCGCCTGACCCCGCAACGCCTCGAGGGCTGCGTGATGCCGCCATGTTGGAGCTCTTCATCGCCACGGGGGCGCGTATCTCGGAGCTCGCATCGCTTGAGGTGTCCTCCATCGACCTTGCGGCGATGTCCGTTCGCTTGTTCGGCAAGGGCTCTAAGGAGCGTATCGTGCCCCTGTACGATCGGGCGTGCCTTGCTTGCGCTCATTATCTTGATAACGGTAGAGGCGAGTTGCTCAGGGGTCATCCGCAGGCAAATACCGTCACTCGTTTTTTCATATCAAATCGCGGAAAACCCATGGATGCCGCAGCACTCAGGTATCGCTTCAACGCGCTCAAGACCGCTTCTGGTGTGCCCGATGACATTACGCCCCATGCCATTCGTCATACATTCGCCACTGAGCTCTTACGCGGTGGTGCCGACCTTCGCAGCGTGCAAGAGCTTCTCGGGCATGTGAGTCTCTCGACGACTCAAATCTACACGCATTTGACGCCCGACCGACTTAAAACCGCCGTGCACCGCGCGCACCCCCGTGCATAGTCCACGCGATTACTTTGTGAAGCCTTGGCAATGAGTGCTCCACCTGCTATTATTCATCAAGTTGCGAATTTGCAACGTTCCATCACACACGCACGGCTACGCGCCGGCCGCGGTGCCCGAGCTTTGGTAGCTCATGCTCGGGTGGTCGACGCGGACGACACCGTGCGAAAGACAAACCGGGAGGTAAACATGGCTACCAAGATCAACATCCGCACCCTGCTCGAGGCTGGCTGCCACTTTGGCCACCAGACCCGTCGTTGGAACCCCAAGATGAAGCCGTTCATCTTCGGCGAGCGCAACAACATCTACATCCTCGACCTCAAGCAGACCATCGTCGAGGCCGATAAGGCGTACACCTTCCTCAAGGAGACCGCGGCCAAGGGTGGTAAGGTCCTCTTCGTCGGCACCAAGAAGCAGGCCCAGGAGGCCGTGAAGTCCGCTGCCGAGCGCGCCAACATGCCTTACATCAACCAGCGTTGGCTCGGCGGTATGCTCACCAACTTCGTGACCATCCGTTCCCGCATGAACCGCCTCGAGGAGCTCGAGGGCATGGTCGCCGATGGCTCCATGGCTCTGCGTGGCAAGAAGGAGCAGGCGGTCCTGGGCAAGGAGCTCGCCAAGCTGCAGGCCAACCTTGGTGGCGCCCGTGAGCTCAAGAGCACCCCTGCCGCGCTCTTCGTCATCGACACCAAGCGCGAGGAGAACGCCATTAAGGAGGCCAAGCGTCTTGGCATCCCCGTGGTCGCCCTCATCGACACCAACTCCGATCCCGACGTCGTCGATTACGGCATCCCCTGCAACGATGACGCCATCTCCGCGATCCAGCTCATGAGCGAGCTCTTCGCCGACGCCTGCCTCGCCGGTTCCGGCAAGGAGCAGATCTCCGAGGCCGAGATGGCCGCCGAGGCTCCTGCTACCGAGGCTGTCGCCGAGTAGCACCCACCTCATCTCATTCGTCAATTCCCTTTGAAAGGAATGAACATGGCTCAGATCACCGCCGCTATGGTCAAGCAGCTCCGCGAGATGACCGACTCCCCGATGATGGAGTGCAAGAAGGCTCTCGTCGAGGCTGACGGCGATATGGACGCCGCCGTCGACGTCCTCCGCAAGAACGGTCTCGCCGCCGCCGCCAAGAAGGCTGGTCGCGACACCAACGAGGGCGCTGTCGCTGCGTATATTTCCGAGGACGGCACCATGGGTGCCCTCGCCGAGGTCGCCTGCGAGACTGACTTCGTTGCCTCCAACCCCAAGTTCACCGGCTTTGCCGCCGAGGTCGCCAAGGTCGTTTGCGACAACGAGCCTGCCGATGTCGAGGCTCTGCTCGCCTGCGATATGAACGGTGAGACCGTCGAGGCTGCCCTCACCGAGATGATTCATGTCATCGGTGAGAACATGAAGATCTCCCGTACCGCCGTGCGCAAGCCCGCTGCCGGTGGCGTTGCCTCCTACATCCACATGGGTGGCAAGATCGGCGTTCTCGTCGAGTTCGCTTTCGAGAAGGCCGAGACCGCTCAGGCTGAGTCCTTCAAGACCTTTGCTCATGACGTTGCCCTTCAGGTTGCTGCCGTCGCCCCGATCTGCGCTACCCGCGATCAGGTTCCGGCCGAGACCGTCGAGCACGAGAAGCAGATCTACATGGCTCAGGCTGCCGAGTCCGGCAAGCCCGAGGCCATCCAGGAGAAGATGGCCATTGGTCGCCTGGAGAAGTTCTTCAAGGGCATCGTCCTGAACGAGCAGGAGTTCATCAAGGACTCCAGCATGACCATCAGGGCCTACGCCGAGAAGGTCTCCAAGGAGCTTGGCGACACCGTCAAGGTCGTTGCTTTCGATCGTCTGGTCTGCGGCGAGTAAATTGACGCTTTAACGTGAAGGCAGGTCGTGGGGTAACGCTCACGGCCTGCTTTTTCATGGGTCGAGTTCATTTGCTGCGAGTATCGTCCATCCCTGCTAAAATGGGAGAAATTGCGTTATAAGGAGGATTCCTTGTCCGAGTACCAATACAAGCGCGTCCTGTTGAAGATTTCCGGTGAGGCGCTTATGGGTAACGCCGATTACGGTATCGACCCCAATGTGGTGGAGCGCATGGCCGTTCAGGTCAAGCAGCTTCACGACGAGGGGATCGAGGTCGCGGTCGTTGTCGGAGGCGGCAACATCTTCCGCGGTGTCGCCGGCTCTGCCAAGGGTATGGAGCGCGCCCAGGCCGATTACATGGGCATGCTTGCCACGGTTATGAATGCTCTTGCCCTGCAGGATGCCATCGAGCGGATCGATTGCCCCTGCCGCGTTATGAGTGGTATCCAGATGAACGAGGTTTGCGAGCCGTATATCCGTCGCCGCGCTATGCGAAGCCTTGAGAAGGGCGATGTCGTCATCTTCGCCGCCGGATCCGGCAACCCGTATTTCACCACCGACACCGCCGCCGCGCTGCGTGCCTGCGAGATCGGCGCCGATTGCTTGCTCAAGGCCACCAAGGTCGACGGCGTCTACGACATGGATCCGGTTAAGAACGAGGATGCCGTTCGTTTTGACAGCATCAGCTATCATGAGGTCTTGGTCCGTGGTCTCCAGGTCATGGATTCGACCGCGACCGCGCTGTGCCAGGACAACCACATGCCGATCATCGTTCTCAACATCGACGGGGACGACAATATCAAGCGTGCACTTGCCGGTGAGCCGGTGGGCACCGTCGTTATGGAAGAGGAGTAGGGAATGTCTGATATCCGCGAAAGCATGGATAAGGCCCTTGAGAGCTTGAAGCACAATTTCTCTAAGGTCCGCACCGGTCGTGCCAACGCCAACATCCTGTCTGACATCACCGTCGATTACTACGGCGTTGCGACACCTATCACGCAGGTGGCGGCCGTCAAGGTGCCTGAAGCTCATATGCTCGTCATCGAGCCTTGGGACAAAGCCCTGGTGAATGCCATCGTCAAGGCGGTAACCGCTTCCGATTTGGGTATCACACCCAATTCCGACGGCATCGTGGTTCGTCTCCCGTTCCCCGCGCCTACCGAGGAGCGCCGTCGCGAACTCGTCAAGGAATGCCGCGAGCTCGCCGAACACGCAAAGATCGCCATCCGTAATGCACGCCGCGATGCGAACAACAAGCTCGAGCGTGACGAGGAACTCACCGAGGACGAGGTTCGCCGCGAGCAGGCCAAAGTCCAGAAGGCCACCGATGAGTTCGTCGCCAAGGTGGATGAGATGCTCAAGGCCAAAGAAGCAGAGGTCATGGAGATCTAGCTGATGCATTACGACGTCGATAAGTTCAACGAGTACTTCGCGAACCATCCCGACGACATTTCCATTGATGACATCGACATGGCGCGCATCCCGCGCCATGTCTCTTGCATCATGGATGGCAACGGTAGATGGGCGACGAGTCGAGGTCTCGGGCGCGGAGAGGGCCATAAGGCCGGAATCGTCGCGTTGCAGGAGGTTATCACCGCATGTGTGCGCATGGGCGTCGACGTACTTTCGGCGTATGCGTTCTCCACTGAGAATTGGAATCGCCCTCAGGCCGAGGTCAATCTTCTCATGCACCTGTTCGCAAAGACCTTCGTTGATGAGCTTCCGCTCCTCAAGCGCGAAAACGTCCGTGTTGAGTTTCTCGGGGACATTTCCGCGCTTCCCAAGAAGACGCGCGATGTCTTTGAGTATGGGCTTGCGGAGACTCGTAACCACACGGGGATGACCCTCGCACTGGCCGTCAACTACGGTGCCCGTGCGGAGCTTGCCCGTGCCACGCGCCTCATCGCCGAGGATGTCCGCGCCGGCGTGCTCGATCCCTCGGACATCACCGAGGAGACCGTCGCTTCCCGTCTGTACACGGCCGACATGCCCGACCCCGAGCTGGTCATTCGCACATCCGGTGAGATGCGCGTCTCCAATTATCTGCTTTGGCAGATCGCATATTCAGAGTTCTATATCACGGACACCTATTGGCCCGATTTCGATCGTTGGGGGCTCGTGCGCGCGATCGCATCCTTCCAAGGTCGCGATCGCCGCTTTGGGGGTCTGACGAGTGCCTAGCGCCTCGTCCCGTGAAGGAGTTTTTACATTGGCTTCCAATACCAACAGCGCCGCATCAGAGCCGAGCGCATCGAAGGACGGTCGTTTGCATTCGTTTATCGTACGCGCCGGTGCAGGAATCGTGTACGCCGTCGTCTTCATTGGCTCGCTCATCTTGGGCGTCCTTCCCACGGCGGTTTTCACGTCGGTCATGTCATGGCTTTGCTGCTACGAGTTCTATCGCATGGCTCGCATCGACGGTAAGGTTCCTAATGAGTTCATTGGGCTGTCGGCGGCCGTTCTGTTTCCCTTGTCCGCCCTCGTCGACCCTGTTTGGCTGACGGTCATCAACTTCCTACTCGTGCTCTCGCTCGGTCTGTGGTATGTCCAGAACCCGCGCACCCGCATCGCGGACGTTGCCGTTACGGTCTTTGGCCCTATCTATACCGGATACATGCTTTCCGCCATTGTGTTGCTGCGCGAAGCGGTTCCCGGCTGGGAGGGCGCGCTGCTCTCGGTCGGCGTCTGCGCATCGCTCTGGCTCTCCGATTCGTTTGCCTATATGGTCGGCAGCCGCTTTGGCAAGCATAAGATGGCCCCAAAGATCTCACCCAAGAAGAGTTGGGAAGGCTTTTTCGGCGGTCTTGCGGGCTCAATCGTCGTGTGGCTCATCCTGTGGTCCACCGATCTGTACGATCTGGATATCTGGTTTGCCATCATGTGCGGAATCGTCGTTTCGATCATGGGCGTTTTCGGCGACCTCATCGAAAGCCGCATTAAGCGCGGCGCGGGAGTCAAGGATTCCGGCAATCTCATTCCCGGCCATGGTGGTATGCTCGATCGCTCTGATTCGCTTATCATCGGCGTCATTACCGCCTATCTGATGCTTCATTTGGGAGGTGTCCTGTAATGACGTCAATTCAGGGGGAGGGCCGTCGCACCCGTGTTGCGATCCTCGGTTGCACTGGGTCGATTGGAACCCAGGCGCTTGATGTGTGCCGTCAGCACGCCGACAAGCTCCAGGTTGTCGCTCTTTCCGCGCATAGCCGTACGTCAGACCTCGTTCGGTATGCGCGTGAGTTCAAAGTCTCCTACGTCGGCGTGACCGACGAGTCCCATACCGATGACCCAGTGCTTCAGGAGCTTCCCCAGGGCTGCGAGCTGGTGAGCGGTCCGCACGCGGCTGTTGAGCTTGCGCGTATGGATGCCTGCGATGTCGTCCTCGTCGCGATTGTCGGGGCCGCCGGTCTCGAGGCGAGTCATGCCGTCCTTTCGGGCGATAGACGGTTGGCTCTCGCCAACAAGGAATCCCTGGTTGTTGGTGGAGACCTGCTCATGCCGCTAGCCGCGCCTGGGCAGCTCCTTCCGGTTGATTCCGAGCATGGGGCGATCTTCCAATGTCTGACGGGGGAGGACCCTCGTGAGGCGCATTGTATCTGGCTTACATGCTCAGGCGGCCCGTTCTTTGGCCGGACCGCGAAGGAGCTCGAGTGCGTCACGCGCCACGACGCACTGGCCCACCCCACGTGGAATATGGGTGCCAAGATCACCATCGATTCCGCAACGCTTATGAACAAAGGGCTCGAACGCATCGAGGTCATGCATCTGTTTGGTATGGGACTCGACCGGATCAACGTCCTCATCCAACGCGAATCAAAGATTCACTCCATGGTGGAGTTCGTTGATGGTTCGGTGATCGCTCACCTGGGCGCCTCCGATATGCGTATTCCCATTCAGTATGCATTCTCGTATCCTGAGCGTTGGGATACGCCTGCTCCGCGTGTTGATTTTCGTAAGCTCGGAAAGCTTTCGTTCGATGCGCCCGATATGGAGGCATTCCGCTGCCTCAAGCTTGCCGAAATCGCCGGTGAGTTGCGGGGTACGATGCCTTGTGTCTTGAACGCCGCCAATGAGGTCGCCGTCGACGCCTTCCTCCATGACCGTCTCGGTTTCAACGGCATTGCCGCCGTTGTCCAAACGTGCATGGACGCTCACGATCGTTGCGATGTGGTTTCGCTTGAACAGCTTCGCGATGTCGATGCATGGGCGCGGGAACGCGCGGAGCGTACGATTTGCTTAATGGCATAACGTAGATTTGGATTCCATGGATACGTTGTTTGGTATTATCGGCCCCATCTTTTGGGGCCTTCTTCTCTTGTCTGCACTCGTGTTCGTCCACGAAGGCGGTCATTTTCTCGCGGCGCGCGCCTGCGGGGTCCGCGTCCTTGAGTTCTTCTTGGGCATGCCTTGCCGCTTCAATGTCCATCATGTCTCCAAGCGAATCGGCACCAAGTTCGGCGTCACGCCTCTCCTCCTTGGAGGATATGCCGAGATCTGCGGCATGGATCCCACCGAGGTCGACTGCGCGCCCCAGGTGCTCGCCGCTATTCACCGCCATGGAACGGTGCGCGTTGACTTGCTCGCTCAAGAGCTCGATCTTAAGGTGAGCGACGTCGAAGAGGCGTGTTCTTTGCTCTACGGATGGGGTTCCATCGTCCCGTCTGACGAGGCGTCCGATCATGATGCCGACGACGAGGTCTCCTCTCGCGATTTTCCCCTCGCCTTTGCCGCTGCGGCTCGCGATGCGCAGGGCAATACGATCTACGACGGTCGTTCGTTTGACCGCAGCTCCGCAACCAAGGTGGGCGAACCTTGGGATCCCCCTATGGACGACCGCGCGTTCTTTGAGCTCGAGCGTTCTCACACGTATGTGGGGAAGGGCTTTTGGAAGCGCGCGTTCATGCTCGTCGCGGGCATTGCAGTGAATATCCTCACGGGTTTCCTGCTCGTGATCGCCGTGTACTCGGTGCTGGGGGTTTTGATGCCCATCGATGCCAATGTACTTGGCGAGATCGTCGCCGATTCGCCTGCCGAGGCTGCCGGCCTCAAGCAGGGCGATTGCGTCATCGCCGTGAACGGTGAGCGCGTCGATTCCTGGCTTGAACTGCTCCATGCCTTTGACGCGGCTGACCATGAGGGCGAGGTCGAGCTCGATCTGTGGCGCCCCAATAACGTTGACATGGCGTTCGACCACTTGCCCATCGACGACTCCTTCGATTCCGGGTCATGGGCACACGAGAACGGGACCTTCCTCACGGTAGGCGTGTCCTTCGACGATGACGGTTTGCTCGGAATCAGCGCCCCCACCCAGGTTGTCCGCCTCAACCCGCTGCAGTCCTGCCAGATCGCTATCGATAACATCGTCGCGACCGCCCAATCCGTTGGCAGCCTGCTTAACCCCCGCCACACCATGGAGGTGCTCGACAACTCAACCTCCGTCGTGGGAATTTCCGTGATGTCGGCTCAGGCGGCTGCTGAGGGCCCCGCAACGTTCCTCAACCTCGCGGCGCTTATCTCGTTCTCGCTAGGCTTCATGAATCTACTGCCCATCCCGCCGCTCGACGGCGGCAAGCTCGTGATCGAGGCTATCCAAGCAGTTACACGCCGCAAAGTGCCAATCAAGGTTCAGACCGCCATCTCCATGGTTGGCATCGGTCTGTTTGGACTGTTGTTCATCTATATGCTGGGTTCCGACATCGTCCGCTTCTTCTAGCGGACATCACGAAAGGGGAGTGCCATGCAGGGGCTTGCTCGAGAGCGCACACGCCAGGTGATGGTGGGTTCCGTGCCTATTGGCGGTGGCGCCCCCGTTGTCGTGCAGTCCATGACGTGCACGCCCACCATCGATGCCGATGCGACCCTGGCTCAGGTGCGCGCGCTCGTGGACGCCGGGTGCGATCTCGTGCGTGTCACCGTTCCTTCCGCAGATGCGCTCGAGTCCTTCGGGCGGATCTGCGCCGAGTCTCCCGTGCCGATCGTCGCCGATATTCACTTCGACTATCGACTTGCCATCGGGGCGGTCCGCGCTGGTGCTGCCAAGCTGCGCATCAACCCCGGGAACATCGGTGATTGGGATCGCGTGGACGCCGTGATCGATGCGGCGGGGGCCGGATCGCTCGACCGCCGCATCGCCGAGCGTGACGACCTCACGCAACCCGAAAAGCTCGTCGCGTCTTCACTTGAGTTCGTCGATCACTTCGAGAAGCGCGGGTTCGAGAACATCGTCCTTTCTGCCAAGGCCCACAGTGTGCCCACCACCATCGAGACGTATCGCGCCCTTTCGCGCGAACTGCCCCAGGTACCGCTGCACCTTGGCGTCACGGAGGCGGGCACGGTGCAGCAGGGCACCATCAAGAGCGCGGTCGGCCTCGGCGTGTTGCTGGCCGAAGGCATTGGCGACACCATGCGCGTGTCTTTGACCGCCGATCCCGTCGAAGAGCCGCCGGTATGCTGGGGTATCCTTTCGGCCCTCGGTTTGCGGCGGCGTGGCCCCGAGCTCGTGAGCTGCCCGACGTGCGGACGCACGCAGGTCGACCTGATCGGTCTTGCCGAGGAAGTGGGGGAGCGGCTCAAGTCCTGCACGAAGCCCATTTCCGTCGCCGTCATGGGGTGTGTGGTGAACGGCCCGGGCGAGGCGAGCGATGCCGATGTGGGTGTTGCCTGCGGACGCGGTGTGGGCATGGTGTTCCGCCGCGGTGAGATCATCCGCAACGTGCCCGAGGCCCAAATCGTCGACGCCCTCATGGAGGAGATCGAGAAACTCTAACGTATCCCGCCGCTCCGCCCCTTGCGTATATC
>OLGO01001505.1_pt1 | contig 14832 bp, 29 predicted proteins | sample 1605861 | NCBI WGS metagenome assembly OLGO01 (sample SAMN03283253) | human gut metagenome | biome: human-associated habitat; material: feces | host: Homo sapiens | place: USA | collected 2013
AAGCGCTCGGCCCTGCGTCACGGACAACTGCCATAAAAATCACCTCTTTGATAAATTTTTTATAAATAAAAAGAACACCAGCGTTTAACCAGTGTTCCTGTTATTTTGTTCTTTTACCTAAATATTGGCTCAAATAAGCCTGTTTTTCTCTGCGGTTCATATTGCGAAGTTTACTGAAATCAGCCTTGACATCCGGCATATCTGAACCTGTTCCAGGCGTTTCTAGCACTGGCGGCTTTGCTACCGGCGTAGGTATACGTCCGGCCCCATTTAACTTAGCGTAATATTCAAGCCTTGTATCATCATAATATTTTTGCAAAATCGGCAACTGTTCTCGTTTAATAGTATGGTTTTTTAACGCCATTAATACAGGTTCAATAGTTTTTGCCTGCTCATAAGGCAAATTCATGTACCGTGTTTCCATCAGTACATCAATAGCTTTAAAATTAGGTTCTGATTGCTGCACTTGCAGAGTATAGTTTTTAATCTCGTTATATATACTGTCATGTTCAAACTTTGCACGTTCGGCTTCCTCAACACTTTTAGCCCGCTGCATCTGCACATCAGCAAATATTTTATTGCGGTTAAAATCCACCGCCGCATTAAAATTATCGACCTTATCTTTCAACAACTTATCATCGGCATATTCTGCTGCAGCAATGTCATCTTCTGTAATACCTAACTCCTGCATAGCCATCTGACGAGCAAGTCCATTGACCTTAGTATAAAACTCTGCAGCAGCAACATCTGAATTTTTAGATACATCACTTTGCGTTGACTGCGCTTTATCCTCACTACTAGCTTTAAACGCAGCATATTGTGATCTATAAGCCTCCGGGATACGCCGCTCATCAACTTGGTTTAACTGTATCGCCAGTAAAAGCTCCTCCGACGAATAGGCTGCTTCACCGCCATTGGCATTAACCAAAACGTCACTAATAATACCTGCCGCAGCATTGTTGTTATCTGTGATCTGTGCTTGTGGTTGTACCAGCCTTGGCAATACAGTACCATTCTGCTGTGGTGCTACTACAAGCTGTGGCGCAGTAGCACCCGTTGTCGCTGCCGGCGTTTTAGCGGCAACCTCAGCCTGACTTTGCGCCTCTGATGCAACCGTAACAACTCTGCGCTTTCCGTTCGGATCAATAACTAACTTTACCCCGCCGCTGACTATCTCTTTACTGCCTTCACCTTGCCCCGCATCGTGTGTGACAGCCGCTGCATTTTCTATGCCAGCAGCAGAAGCAGTACTACCGGTATCATTACCTGTAGCCGCAGCAGTAGAACTCACACTTTCTGCCGACGCAGAAACGCTACCACCGCCTGCTTCCGTACCATCTGCATCATAAAAAAACTTATCCAAAAACATTCTTAGTCACTCCTCCTGTTATTATTTTTCAGTTCCTCAAGTAATCTGCTAATTTTGGTTTTCCGCTTCTCGCCAGTACTAATAAACCCGTTTAACATATCGGCAAACTTCGTAGCCGCCTGATAATAAAGCTTCACTGCCTGTGGATCAGCATCACTATTAAGTAACGTTTCCAGTACATCATCTTCTACTGTATCCAAAAAAGCACCAACAACCTCTTTGGCCACAGAAGCTTTTGCACCTAACGACACATCTTTTGCTAACTCAGCAATCTGTACTTTTTTGCTTTCCCTCAGGCGTTCTATTTCTTCAGGGGAGTAGATTTTGCGACGCCGAAACTCTGGTGCCCTTATTCTTCTTAACATACTCCATTAACTCCTTTGACAGAACATCATTGATTTCAATATTGATCCCCTGTGATTTTAAATATTGTACTTGTGCAGCCGGTGGCAAATCATCAAAGTTAACTGTAATACGTGGCTGCCGTGCTTTTGAAAGCTCCAATTCAGCTTTTGCCTGCAGCAACTGCATTTCTTCTTCCTTCGCTCGTTTCTGTGCCTGCTGTTGCTGCTCCTGAAGTGCTTTTGCTTCCTTGCTGCTCGGGTCAAGTAAATAATTAGAAACATTCCTGATTCCCATTTTTTCAAGCAAGTCCTTAACTATTTCGTACCAGCTTTCAGGAGTTACCAAGCCGGCCGCCTGCAACTGCGGGTAAATTTGATTTATCAAAATCATCAAATATTGGATCTGCGCTTCCCTCGTCCCTGCCCCTAAACCAACATTGATAATCAAATCATAGTCAATATCCAACTCTGACTTATCAATGACAATATTCTCATCCGCAAGACGAAATATCTGCTCCTGATCTAGATACTTTTGATTAAGAAGGATTAAATATTTAAAAAGCGGTATCAAGAAATTCTCAGCAAACATTCTTGCCATATGCTTCATACGCTTTTCGGCGCTGCCCATAATGGCAGTTATGCCCGTAGCAGTCTTATTTAAACTGTTACTATCCAATCCCTGATTATACCTTGTACTGCCACTCTGAGCTTCGATCTCATTCTGTGCATACTCAATTACGCTCATTGATAACGGACTTATCGGCAATTGATTCCCCTCATACACCGACTCTCTTGGCGGCCCGTCCGTAAACACAAACTCGTCACCATCAATCATAGCGTCAATATCTATATTAGATTTCATATCTAAAAAAGTACGAGGACGATTATTTTTTGCGACATTCGTAATGATCTGCCTAAACACAGCAGTTTTCAGATCCTGCTGCTGAATTAAGTTATCCGTAAACGATTCATTTTCATTGAATGCCGTATTAGGGCTTACCTCTGCACCAGTAACGAAAAACGGAGAAATTCCAATATCATTAGTGACAATCCTAATAGGCACATCACCAATAGCATGTACGATCAAGTCCTCATAAATACCATCATTATTAAAATCAACCTGTAAATAACCCTCATACAATTCAAACTGCTTGCTGGCATTATCATTATCAGTAAGACGGCTATCGATATTATTCAGTTCCTTATTCTTGTCCGTTTCGTAAGTATCATAAGAAGTATCACCGCTAAAATCTTCCATAGCTTTATCAACATTCTCGTAAATACCCTCTTGCTCCTTACGTTTCAGGTAATCGCCATTAACAATTTTACGATGTGCTTTAAACTTTGCATTCTGCACGGTATTATTATCAGGCGTATATCTTAATTCAGACGGCGACATATACTGCACAACCGGATGATTGGCCTTTACAATGATCTTCTCAAAAACAATAATGGATAAATCAGGCGCGTCTTTAACCGGCTCCTGACTTATTATCTCAATAGATCCCTTATCAGCTTCTGTATTCAAGATAGCGATAATAGCAAAATCATTAACAGCACTGATCATAATCTTGTACCGCTCACGATCCTCTTTGCGATCCCAATATACTTTAGCAACTGCATGATTAAGCTTAATAGCATCAGTCCAAACAGCATCAATAAAGGTAGGATAACTGTTTTTTCGCTGCAGCTGATACTTCAAAAGCTGCTGTATCTTAGTTGCCTTATCATCATCATTAGCATTAACGCCTTTAATATCAACCGGATCATCACCACCAAGAAACGGTTCACACAGGCTTGGGATCATCCACTTAACAGTGGTCTTAATGTCCCTACTGCAAAAATTACTTGTTTCCGACAGTGCCGGGAACAGCTTTCTATAGTATTCTTCGGATGCTAAATACGACCTTTCACGCTCTTTTAACTTTGGCTGAATCGTTGATTTATAATAACTATTGGCAACGTCCCTGCACTTCTTAAACGCAGACATTATCTTATCTATCTCTGATTTTTTGAGGCTTTTAAGGCTAACCTCTTGTTTGGCACTATCTTTTTCAGCATAAGCCACCAACATATCAAAAGGTGTTTGCGGCTGCGCAACATTACCTTGCTGCCCATCGTCAATAACCGACTGTGCATTATTTAACTGCTGCTGCTGATCAACATTATCATTAATATTAGGCATACACTTTACTCCTAACGAGTTTAATCGAAAAACTCCGCAATCACTACACCATCATTGACGTCAACAGAATATAAATACACAGCTGTTTCCTTTATTGTCGGAAAAATCATCTGCATGCCTGCAGCAATTGGAATGCCTCTATCGGAATCTACATCACTATCACCGAAATAAATAGTAGTATTACCGCCATTATGTACCAGCACCGCACTCCTGCCAGTAAGTACATGTGCTAGAACAGAATCACTAGCCGCCACCGTCACTGTATTTGCAACTAACGGCAATTTAACAACAGTCATATTACTAAAACTATAAGGAATATTCATTTTTAATCACTCCTCCACTATGTTAGTTATTTATAATTCAATGCCTTCAACTTCCGCACGGACTTCTAAACAATAAAGATATTGACCCATGAAAGATTTTTGTTTTTTCAGCAATTCAATATCACAAGTAGGCGTAAAGTTTAAAGTGCCAGCTTCATATTTGATGATCATAGCATGAAGCTTTTCATATCTAACCTGAGTCTGCCAATACTCAGCTTTAAACCTATCTTTGTAATCCGCGCTATTCATCAGCTCAACTGTATCTTTTAATTCTATATAATGATATTTCATTTTTAATCCTCCTTATTTTACACAAAAATTTTCCCATTTTTTATACACATCGACATACGTTTCGTTCTTATCGCCGTTATATGTAACTTCGTAATACATGCCATCACTAACGTTGGTGCTTACAAGAGCTTTCCAGTTCTGCAAAGTTTTACAAAACCACACCACATATACATCATTAAGTGTAATTTGTTTCTTGTCAGTTGCATCAACCTTAGCATTAAAATAATCCATCACAATTTGTTTTGCTTTTTTCTGCATCATCATTCACTCCTTGATTTTTATATTACCTCTACATTGCTCCAACTCGGCGAATACGCCCAGCCTTGCGTGCCTGTTTGTAAATATCAAATTGATTAACTCTAACAGGCAAGGCAAATGTCAAAGCCAATGCATCGCCAAAGTTAGGCGACTGCACCCCACGCTCCTTCATTTCATCTTTACTCTCAAGCTGAAATTTACCACGAGTATTGATAAAGGCTGACGGCGCAATTAGATCATTATAAATCTCATCTTTATCCTCAATAGCTCCACCTTCCTTAATCCATTTCTTCATATCAGACCACATTTCAGCACGTTTATTTTGATAATAATCGTCTGTAGGAGTACTGTTAAAGGGTATCAACGTCCACTGATCTCCACGCCCCATATTCTTGAAGAACGAGTAAATTCCAGTACCATATCCCTGATCAATAAATCCATGCGTCATTCCATACTCATCTGATAATGCAGCTAACTTACCTGCAACGTAACCATCATCATCATTTTTAGACATTACCAGCAAAATCTTAGAATAATTCCCCTGGCGCATATAAACAACCAGTAAATCTGTACCAGTCCAAGCCGGATCAACACCAAATATAACAGGCAGGCTTTGACAACTCTCTCTGTTAATAACCTTGCCACGTTCCCTGGCCGCATTAACATCCTCAATACTGATAAGCTGCAAATCGCCTTGAAGCGGAAACTGACCAAGAACACGAACCCGGATAACGTCACTATCAATACCATATTGAGCAATCCATTTAGCCAGCTGTTTCTTATTACTAACTTTTACAGTGCGACTATCAATCTGCTGTATGTTCCAAAAGGCTCGATGTTTATGGAAACAATCGAAAAACCTACCACCGTTACGGGTAGGATTACCAAAAGCACACCAAATAATCTCGGTATCGCTATCAGTTAAAGCACCCTCGACAACTTCCCAAATTACATCATCAATAGCTGAAGCCTCATCAAAAATAACTAAAATGCGTTTTCCTTGATTATGCAAACCAGCAAAAGCTTCAGAATTTTGCTTGCTCCAAGGTAAAGCATCAATACGCCAAGTCTTCTCGTGCTCAGTATCCACACTATAATATGCTGTTGCAGTGTATTTAAACATAGGCTTGCATATGGAAAGCCTATGCCATTTTGCCAACTCTGACCATGTCTTAGTCAGTAACTGGTTTTGCGTATTTGCTGTTACAACGCCCTTGCAATCCTCAAATGTAGCCATTGCCCACTGGATTATCCAACAAACCAATGCCGACTTACCAATACCGTGGCCAGAGGCAATAGCTTCCTGAATAACCTCATCAGGAGTTTTCAGCCCATCTCGAATATCCGCAAGAAGCTTAAGCTGCCATTCGTCAGGAATCTTCCCTTCAAGTTCTCCCTCGCCCCAAGGATAAGCTGCCCACACAAACCCAACAGGATCATGCGTAAACTCTGCGCAAAACTCAACCAGCAATTTAAGCGCCTTGTCAGACAACAGAATATCATTGCTATTCTTTCTTGCTGCCATGATTTTTCGCTCTTTCTCGGGCTTCTTTTAAGACTGCAGCAATACCGCCTGTCTTATCTTCAATTTCCAAACACTCACGAACCAATCCATAACGCTTAGCCAATGCATCAGCACATTTTATTCGGTCAGATAAAGTAGCATCAAGATCGAATTGATCTTTTATTTCTCCCCTCATACCCTTAGAATAAAATGCTAATACTTCGTCTGACGAAGCAATCAGCTCATTATTAGGTTCTTTGGAACGTTCCTCTATATATTGTTTGATACCAACATTCTCCAACAGCAAATAAGCTCTCTTAGCTGCATAATTCTTACTATAACCAGCCTTTACTGCAGCTTCTTCCTGAACGCCACATTCTAAGTAATATTCAGCGAAAGCTTGTTGTCGTGGTGATAATTTAATCTCTTTATCCACTGCCCTCACCCGCTTTTTTATAAATCTCCAATAATCGCAGCAAAATGTCTAACTCACGAAACGAATCGACAACTTCAACTTTAACAAACTGATACTTTTTAACATCTTTAGGTTTCTCCGGATGAAGTTTATTATATTCACCAACAGGCATTAAATAGTCCAATTTGTTAAGTGTACAAAGTTTTTCTAATTTACGACTATATACCTGGGTCTTCGTAAATAAGTAAATCTTCCCCTGTAACTCCAACGCTTTTTGCAGTTTTTTAATTTTAGATGTCAAAATAGACATATTCACACCACCACACAAAAAACCGCCTTCATATTTGCCCTACAAGCGTTTTTATGAAAGCGGCGCTTATGTTTCTACCTACTACTTTGGCTCAAATCCTGATTAAACTTCAATTTCACCCATTCCGGTAAAAGTCCGTCCAAATCCTTTTTAAACAAAAAATACAAATTATAATTGAGCCACTTCCCATTAAAAAAATAAATAGGATTAATATAATATTGCATTTCTACGCAATCGCCGATCTGCACTCTAACTTTGCCAATGATCCGACGATCAATCATCTTCCCCAAAAAATTCACCGCCTGCCTTTGGGATATACTCAGGTAATCAGCAATCCTGCTGCAGCTCATACCCCTAACGACATTTCCGGATCTGTAACAAATCAAATTACTGCCTTTATGCATTACAAGCGATAACCGATACACCCTGGCCGTATCCGTTTCCGACAAATCTTTTGGTAACCCAAAACCCTTAAAGGTCTTAACTGTTTCCTTGTTGAGGAAAAAAAGATAACCATTCTCGTCATCAAAATAACGTATGGTACGTTCTTTAGTTCTCAAAACGTTGCCTGAGCCGTCGATCTCGGCGTTAACAAACGTCCTCTCGTTATATCCTTTAGTCAATTAAAATGTCACCCCACTTACGAGGTTTTTTTACACTTTTTATGTAAAAACAAAAACGCCAATAAACACAATGTTTATCAGCGTCTTAGGTATATTTTCAGTTAAAATTTGCTCAAACTTCTATAATAATAATTATAAATCTTTGAGCAAAATTCAATGTAAAAATGGCGGAAGGCACAGGACTTGAACCTGTAAGCCGATTGCTCGACTGACGCCTTAGCGGGGCGCTGCGTTACCAATTACGCCAGCCTTCCATATGGCGGAGTAGGTAGGATTCGAACCCACACAGCGTATCCCTACGCCCTATCAGTTTTCAAGACTGCTCTCTTAGCCGTTTGAGTACTACTCCATTATTGCCGCTGTATTACCTCAACGGCAAGGTGTCCAGTACGGACGATATTAAGATATATAACAACACCTAAAGTGTAGTTAACGCTAGGCGGCGCAAGCTGCTCATACATGCGCCGCCCTATAGAAAGAAAGGAGGAATGGGATAGAAAAAATACAAATAGAAAAAGCACTGAAACGCTCTCTGGGCGTCCAGTGCTTTCAACTACTTATAAAATTTCTATTATAATTATAGCACCCCTAAAAACAGATGTCAATTCCCGGAATAGCGCAAAATTTCACATTTCAGACCAATTTTGCTATTTATGCCACGGTGAAATAATTCCATAACCAATAGCCAGCTTCTCAGCGAAACGAAAAACGTCTGACTTGTAGGCATAGTAACACGTCCTGGAGCACTTCATTGCCTTACAAGTATCCCGCCAATTTTCATCCTGATTATACCGACGTCTGATAAAATCCCCCTGCTTTCGGTTTTGATAAAAGCCCCTTGTTTCTGCCAATACCTGTAACCATTTTTCAGGATTTCTAATCGTGCGACTATTCCTAATTCCACCGATAGCAGCTCCGTATTCAATAGACACGGCAACAATCGGCGAAGCCAACTTAATACCCTGTGCTGCCGTCGGATCAGAAATTTTACTGTGTCCCGTACCATTACCGCCAGTAATTCCACCGCCAGGATCAAGCCGCTTTTCACGCACAGCGACCATAATATCCTTTTCGTGAAAAAATATAAAATCAATCAGTTCATTGCGCGCCTTCATTCTATACTCTCCCAGCCATATGCCTCTCCCATGGCTCGTAACAATTCAACTTTTGCCACTTCTTTGCTAATTAATTTCATAATCTATTCACGCTCCTTTAATCCAACACTATGCCGCCGCACCCTTCGATTGTACCAGCCTTATCAACGTCCACGGGTTAGTAGTTACGTCATAAATACCGCCGTACATGATTCCTGGTTGCCCCAAAGTATAATAAATATAATCCATACATAATGCATAATTAGTATTGGGTATCTTCAAAATTCTTACGTCTCTCCAATTATTAGCACCAGTGACTGGATTTTTTAAAAATTGGTTACCCTTACTACCTGATATACTTATTGTGCCTATCCAACCGATATCACGGAAAGGTCCCACAATCCCAAAAGCAAGCTTGCTATTACGTGTTGGTGTCACAACTTTCTCAACCTGCGCCCCAACGGCTATATTTTCTGTAACTACTATCGACATCGGATTAGATGTTAAATCCATAACTTGTTGCCACCTCCGGATCCTGTAAATTTTTCCACGTGGTTGGATTCTGTTCTATTTCCACGAAATCATCATCCAACTTAGCAAAGATTTGGGGATCAAAAGTCTGAATAATTACATACCCTTGTTCAAGCTCAGTCACGCCTAATACTACTCCGTCCCGATTACATATAATTAATTTATTTCCTAACGCGACAGTAATTGCTGTTATAAGCGAGTCAAGATCAGCAAAGCCTAAATCAACACAGACAATAAAATAATCTTTCTCTTTAGGCTCCTCAGCCTTACCTGCAAGGCAAGCTACTCTCATAACATAATCTTCTTTTGGTAATGGTAGTTCATTTAAATCAGCTTCAAGACCGTTTTTGGTGTAAATATATAAATTATTTTCCATGTAGTTTCAGCTCCTTTAAATATTTACCACTTGCCAGCCTGCAGCAACTTCTTCCGCTGTCGGTTGCCGTGTACTATTGCAACAGCGCCAGGGTCTGCCCATATGATTTAAAGAGTAATATGGGGGATCGAGGGAAGGGATATCAATACTCACCAGCACAGTACCATCACCCGCCACGCCGTCAAGAATTAGAATTTTATTACCGGCCGCAAAAGTTAAAGCATTATTTAGTGTTTCCTCGTCAGGCATCATTATATCAGCGCAGTAGAGAAAGCCAGTTCCTCCAGGCGATGTATAACTATAAGTAGTAAATGGTATTCGTAGGAAGTATTCTGCGTCCGGTGGCTCAATAGCCATTAAATTTACCCCAACAGTAATATTGCCGTGAATTATTACGGTACACGGGTTATCATTGTTCCCTGCCATAAATACACGCTCCTTCGTATTTATACTCCCTACACTCAAACCTTGCCCACTGCCGACGTCTTTCGTCTGAAGGTGCATTTTCTTCGTGCCGGTCGCAGTCTGTATTAGTACAAGGATTATCTATAAATTTATTACTACGGATACAGTAGGCTTTGTCATTAGTCATGATTATCCTCACTCGCCCAACGCTTATTAGATTGGCTTATTGTTAAAATACTAAATCGCCTTAAAGCAACAATGAAAATAAAGGTTAATATCCAATGTTCATATGTAAATTCAAATATCCATTTTATTAAATCAGGATAATTCATTTATTTACTACCTCCGACCAAAACAAAATACTAAAAACCCACACATAATAGCAAAATAAATTATCATCGCTAAATTATCGCCTATTTCAATCATCAAATACACCTTCCTCAATTCCAAAAGCAGACTCATCATCTATAAGAACACAACCATTCTCGAAACACACAGCAGCTAACTGCTTATCTTCCATTCCATTTTCTTTAGCGTATTCATAAAGTTCTTTAATCGTCATCAAATATACCGTCCTCATTATTCAATATTATTAATATAGCTTCTGCCTGCTTTTTAGTTAGTTCTGCAGAGACAACTATTTCTTGGCTATACGATTCCTGAATGTTGTAATAACAGATTGATCTATCAAGACGATAAATCGGTATTCTTTCATACATTATGCTTCACTCACTTTCTAATAACCGAATAAGGTTAATGGGTTTTATTTCCCAACCAGCAGGCGTTTCATTTCTAATTGCACAGATATAATTAGGCCATTTTTCAGGGCCTGCCATAGAAAGCGGGCAATTATCACAACGATCATGTTTTTTGCATTCATTTTGAAGAGTCTGTAAGGCTTCCGACAATTTTTTGTAATCTGTCATTTTTCACACACCTTTATATTAGTAATCTCATAAATATATTGTTCAATATTTTCGTAGTCATCTTCCATATAGGCGTTTTCTACCGCCTTATAAATATCATATTCCGTGGCGTCGTCTTCGACTTTTACGGTTACTAAAAAACGATTTTTTTCAATAACTTCTGCCGTTACTTTTTTCATCTTATATACTCTCCTTGTCGTAGGGTTCTATAAGCCCCTGTTTGTTACCCCTGTAATAGCAGCGTTCTTGGCCAATTAACATGTCAACGTATATTTCTCGCCAAAAATAGCGATACTTGCCGTTAGATAACCGTTCTTGTAGTTCGACAACACAAACTTCCCAAATCATTGTTTTTTTCTTACTCAATGCTGTTACTTTATAAATTGTGCTCTGCGGGCCAGCTATGCCTATGCCCTTGTTATTTATGGCGTAGCTGCCAACTTTAAAATGTTTAGTCATTGTTATTCTCCTCATCAAGACGCCTTTTAAAATAGTTTAATTCTGATTGTATGTTTGCAATCTTATTTTTTAGCAGGGTTTTGCGCGCCTTTGGAATGTCTTTTTTGTCGAATATATAAATATATTCGTCGCTGTAAGGTTGTAATCCCAAATTTACAAATGTTTGTTCGCAATCTTCTATATAGTCGCCTAAATATAAATATTGGTCCGCACAAACTGAACGTTTTAGTAAATACCCGCCGCCCTCTGTCCCATCTATTTTTGACAATCTTTGTCCAACTTTATACTTTTTGACCACTACACAAGGTATGTCATACCCTTCTAATGTAACTTTGTAAATGATATCGCCCATTTTTAGCACTTCTCGGCCACTTTCTTTAAGAAATGACGTTTCAACCAGTAACCGTTATTAAGGTTGGAAACAATCCAGTTTAACAGGTCTTTTTCATTGTAGTACCAGCGTAAAGTACCATATACGTCTACTGGCTCGGCTAACACATAGTTTTTAGCGTTGTCCATCAAGTGTTGATAAAGCTTTTGCCAGTCATAGCGGCTTATGTCTGGCAAAGCTTCCAGACGCCACTTAATCCTTTTCCCGGCCATCACGCCGGAGATATAGCCCTGTTTCTTTAGCTCCTTGATTCTTTCATCTGGTGACATCGTTATATCTCTCCCTTCTCTTTATCCCGCTCAAAAACGGCTGTATATTCACGGCCATCGAAAAAAACATTTACAAGCTGCCAACCATATCTGGCATGTTTATTTATTTCGTTAAGTAAACAGGACATGTAGTAGTGACTAAGATAGCTGTATTCTTTAACCATTCCTTTTACTCCCATCTCTACGATTCCAGCCCTTTACGGCTGTTAATATTCCGCCGTCATCCAGAACGAGCCTACTTTCGCTATGTATTATGCAAAAAAGAGAGCTGAAGGCAAAGCATACAGAGTAGCTTTATCACACGTTGCAAAAAAACTTTTAAGAATTATATATAAGCTTCAGACACAGGGAACACTTTATAATGCTGACCAAGTAAAATAAAACATAATATTTTTAACCCTTAAAATGAGGGTCAGTTTAGTTCGCCCTTTTTTGGGGTTAATAATTTTTACTTGACTTATGATAGTTAGTCACCGTCCAATATTGCCTTACGAATTGCTTTAATATCGATATTTACTTTGTCTGACATTTCATCTTCTAAACATTCTTTCAATTTTGATTCTAGTTTCTTATCAAAATCATCGGCGTTCAAAAGTTTTTCAATGTCTAATGCTTCTATGTCGGTCAAACCTTGAATGAATGTTATTTTACAGTCTACGTTGATTTTTGCTATTTTCATTGTTTCTAGCTCCTTTTTTCAGCGGGTACAATTTTAAAAGTGTCCTTTGAATAAGCTGCACTTTATACTTCTTCACTTCTACACCACCTACTTCTATTCGCCGCTCAATCTAATCTGATTACAGGCTCCTTCTTATATCGCAAAACCGCACCTTTAACACTACGCCCACAACGCACGCATTCATATCTTGTTGATTTATCATAGTAAGTCATACCGTCCGAATAGTCTGCGATATCAAATTGACCGTTGGCGCCATAGTATACTACATAGTGCCCACGTATAGGAGTTATTTCACACCAGCCTGCGGCTTCTTTGCAATGCGGACAGATAAACGTTTTTTTCATTTTATTTTCTCCTTTGTCAGACGCTGTCCGCAAAATTCGCAGTAGAAGGTATCATCATAAAAATACCCGATATCATCATCAAAACCGATAATCGTTCTGCAATGCGGGCATACAACTTCACCGTCCAACGACCTTTCAAAAGTCATTGGAACATTTAACACACGGCTGACTGTTCCTGCGCATTTGTCACAGAGAGCAATGGTGTTTGCAGCATTGCTACCATCGGCAGCCACTCGAAGCGTTTTTACATTCTTCATAGAGTGACAAATATAACATTCTTCATCATGTTTAACTTTTACGTACTCAATCAATACAAACACATCCTATCATCTACCTAAATCTTCATTTTCTTTTTACTTCTTCCCAAAATTTCAGACATCGCGAAACATTTTTAATCGCTGCTTCTTCGGTTTTGTAAACGCCGATGTATTTGTATAACAAAAAGTCCTCGGCCACACCGTTGAATATTGAATTCATTACAACACCGGTCGGAGCTATGTAGTAATAGCGTTCTCCGAACGACGGACAAAAAGGCTTCTTTTCAACGAAGTATTTTTCCCGTAACAGGTCGATAAGCGCAGCTTCTAAGAGCATAGCAGGCGGGCTATCTTTTGCGTCCGTTACGGCTATTAATATTCCGCCGTCAATGTCTGCTATCTTGTAACGGTCAACAAAGCTGATTAGTACCCTATTTCCATCCATGTTTTTTATGAAAAATTCTTCATCTACTGATAAATCGTTGTCGTCCATAAATTGTTTGATGTACTTGCCTATCATTTTTCTTCACTCCGTTCTGTATCTTCCACATTTGCCGCTAAAATCCGAATAAGCAAACAGTTCCCACTCTGGCAGATTATCTGGTATAGTGCTTGCATGACGCATACATTCTGTATTTGTGCATTTAGATAAATTATTTTCTTTACAGTAGTGATCATTACTTGCGTGACAGAAACAGATATCACGGTATGTCATTTACTATCGCCGTCCATAATAGCCCCGCAATAAGGGCAGATTTTGTATTTTTTGCTACCGCTGTAGATAGGTACACGCTCACCGCATATACTACAATCTCCTACGGGATGTTCAGGGTGTTCAATCCAGTATCCGTGCTTTCGTTCTTCTATAATAGGTTCTTGATCTAAAATTTCCAGCATTTTATTTGCCATAATCATTTTGTTATAAGACCAATCAGCCCTATTCATGTCCATGCATAACATTAATTTAGCTTCTAAAGCATCTTTGCTAATCAATTCCATAATCTATTCGCGCTCCTGACCTTAGCTATAAATTCAGACGGTCTACCAAAACTGTATTTTTTACTGGGGTTACAGTTACCACAAATAAAACTACCTAGGTATTTGCACTCGTGGCACCAGCCTATGTATTTGATTTTAGGCTTTTTCATGATTTGCTTATCGCTTTAAAAAATGCTATAGCACTCATATATTCGTTGTAGTATTGCTGGTTTGGCTCGCTGTCTGCTGTACCATATACAGCTTCAATCCGTTCTTCAAAAGCCGCTAAATGATTACCGTTGTCGTCATTCCAGCAGCTGCATATTACACGGTCATTAATGCTATCGTATGTTGTGCAACGATTAGCACTCCCACATCCTACTACTTGATAAATTCCATCCGGCAGGTAAGCACCTTGCAGGTAAGCACCTCGTAGGTCAGCACCTCGCAGGTAAGCACCTCGCAGGTAAGCACCTTGCAGGTCAGCACCTTGCAGGTCAG
>OLGO01001509.1_pt1 | contig 14788 bp, 9 predicted proteins | sample 1605861 | NCBI WGS metagenome assembly OLGO01 (sample SAMN03283253) | human gut metagenome | biome: human-associated habitat; material: feces | host: Homo sapiens | place: USA | collected 2013
TTATCATAGGTGAATCTGACCGGCAGACGCTTTATTATAAATGCAGGCAAATCCTTGCATTCTCTGCCCCACTGCTTTTCGGTATAGCCCTTTACGAGCTTCTCGAAAATATCCCGTCCCACAAGGCTCAATGCCTGTTCCTCCAGATTGGTGGGCTCGCAAATACCTTCGGCGGCAATTTGCTCATCAATTCGCTTGCGAGCATCTTCCGGAGTGCAAACTCCGGGCCAAATCTTGGCAAAAGTGTTCATGTTGAAGGGCATGTTGTACATTTCGCCATGGAAATTGGCGACAGGTGAGTTTACATAATTATTGAAATCCGCAAACTGGTTCACATACTCCCAGACATCTTTCATTGAGGTGTGGAAAATGTGAGCGCCGTATTTATGGACGTGGATACCTTCAACATCCTCGGTGTAGATATTGCCAGCAATGTGGTCGCGGCGATCGATGACCAGGCAAGTTCTCCCTGCCAGACGAGCCTCCCTTGCAAAGATGGCTCCAGTGACACCGGCTCCAACGATGAGGTAGTCATACTGTATCATGGGCAGTCCTTTCGAAATAAATATACAATATAGTCTATCAGTCATTGCGCATAAGTAATTGGGGTACTCGGATAACAGGGTATGTTTTTTGTCTCGAAAGAGGGTGCAAACTTGATGTATTACGGGCCGCCGCTGAGCAATAGGGAATGTTGGGAATATCCATACGTTTCCCTTGAGGTGACATTACAATTCAATGGACTCCCTCATGTTTCGTTTGGAGTCATTACGAGAACGTGATGGTAGTGAATTGTCAAGGCGTCAGCAATGCTCATATGCACGTATCTGCGACATCGAATAGGCAATGCTAGGAGTGAGTCGAAGCCTGGAATGCTCGATACTTGTCGTGGGCTTATAGGTCCTGCGGGTGTGCGGAATTTGTCAAAAGTGCTCCGTAGTGTTGATGTGGGGACTGCGGACAAAAAGTTGGACGCCGTCGAGGCGTCCAACTTTTTGTCCGCAGTCCCGAACGGGACCGACGCCCAGCGCTGGCGCGTGAGCCACGATGAGAAAAGCTGCGTCACGCTCACGGACGTGGGGTCGGGCAAGGCGCTCGACGTCCTGGGCGGAGTCTCGTCCGCCGGGGCGGGGTGCGGCGTCTTCTCCCCAAACGGCACCCGGGCGCAGAAGTGGGTGGCCGTCCGCGACGGCTCCTCGGTCAAGCTCGTCTCCGCCCTCGACGACCGCCTGGTGCTGGACGCCCGCGACGGCAGGACGTCCAACGGGGCCAGGGCGCAGATCTTCGACGACAACGGCACTCCCGCCCAGCGCTGGCTGTTCAGCGCTGAACAGCCAGCGCATTAACTAATTGGACTATTTGAAGTGGTGGCTTGTGGCGTTCGATCACGCGGAAATGTTGGCGTAAGCAAGGTCGATAAGGGCCGAATATACCAACATTTCCGACTCTAATAGCTTGCGGATAAATCATTTTATTGAGTGCTTCTCAATGTGTTCGCGTACAAGTCGAAGTCCATCATCGTGGTTCCGAATTTCCGGTAATGACTATTGCGGTCTCCGCTTCCATCGAATATCTAGTATGGTCGAATCAGATTCCAGAATGGTACTGCGCTGCAGCAAAGCGCGCTTACTCTATTGTTCGCTACTCGACTATTCACATTCTTGATAGTGTTTATGTTCGATATTTTGAGATTGAAACCTTTTTGATTCGATATAAATTGGGCGACTTTTTACCTGGATGTAAGTGCGACCAATATACTCCCCGGCGATACCGAGAAACAGTAATTGAACACCTCCAATGAGAAGTATGAGGCAAATCAAAGTTGCATATCCAGGGATCGGAATACTAAACATGGTCTTTTGGACCATCACGACAAGAAAGTAAATAAAGGAGAGAATTGAGAGCGATATTCCGAGCCAGCTTGCAGCTCTGAGGGGCTTTGTAGAGAAAGAGATGATTCCAGAAAAAGCGTATTGTAGAAGCTTGAACAAAGACCATTTTGAGACACCGTGCTGACGCTCAAGCGGCTCATAAGCATAAGGCATTGTGTTAAATCCGACCCAAGAGAAAATGCCCTTTGAGAACCTGTGGAACTCCGGCATGGAAAGAATTGTGTCTGCAACACAACGGCGAAACACGCGAAAGTCACTTGCATCCTTTAGAACTGGAGTTTCCATCATGGAGTCCATTAAAGAATAAAAAGATCTTTTGAGAAACGATAGAAGACGTCCTTCATGGCGATGCGCTTGAAACGCAGCGACCATATCGCAATCATCATTATCGAGAAGTGCATCTACCATATTAAGAGCATCTTGTGGATCCTGCTGCAAATCAGCATCAATTATCCCGATGATGTCCCCTGTTGCATTGTTTAGTCCTGCCCAAATGGCGGCTTCTTTACCGAAGTTTCTGGAGAAGCTGATGGCGAGAACGTTAGGTTTGTTGATGGTGAGCTCACGTAGTTTTCCCCGAGTTCCATCCGAGCTTCCATCATCAATAAAAATTAGTTCCCAAAGCAAGTTGCTATCTGCAAAGGTCTTTGAAAATGCTTCGTAAAATGGGAACACATTATCCACTTCATTGTAGGCGGGAACGATGAAGCTGACTTTAATCTGGCTGTTCACTTTATCTCCTATTTAAACACTACATTGCGGTAGAGGTAATAATTCCAAATGACAATGCAGGACATCGAAATTAGTTTTGCACAAGTTGGCGGAAGTCCGATTTCGGATGTGGCGGTTATGAAGATTGAGGAAAAAGTTGTATTAAAGGCAAATAAGAGAAGATAGAGAAAAAGTGACCTCATTGACCATTTTCTAGAGTTGAATGACCAGCGCTTGTTGAGGATGTAGTTATATGTCGTTGCTGCCACCACGGCGGCAACGTTGGCAAGAGCTAACGTAACAGTACCTGCAGAGACAATAAGGCGAAAAAGAATAAGTTCAAGTAGAGCAGATGACCCGCCCACAAATAAATATTTTATAGAGTTGGGAATGTTGCGACCGGTCATAATCAGTCTACTTCCTATGTTTGCTTTTTGTCGTTACAACGTTCAAAGCGCATGTTGAAATGATGCCTAGCAGCGAGATAATAACGCCTTCCTTTAATCCACGAATATGATAAGTCATGTCGACGAGATTCTTCCCTTCTTGAAGGGGAATCAGAAGAAAGCCATTCCAGTCTATTGGAGAGGTAGAAATATCGTTTACTTTAATTTCCCAAGATGGGTCATACGGGATGGTTAAAACGAGCGAGGAGCCATCTTGGGAGATTGCTTCAACTCCGATTCTTTTGTCGGACCATTCGACTGTATCTGCACAGACTTGATCGAAAGACCGAATTATGGCTTCGTATTTTTCTCGAGTTAGTTGGCGAGCGGTTAAGCTGATATTCTCAATCGGCGACTGATCGAGAGTGCTTATCTTCACGGTTACATTGTCGCCTGGGTTATATGTGCCTAGGTAGATGATGTTTGATGAGAACTCCCACTCATTGACGTTTTGGATAAATCGACCATTGCAACTTAGGCTTAATGGTTTGTTAGAGCTGACGTACAAATAGATAGCACCCTGGGTATCGACTGGAATAGCAAGGCTGACATTCGATTCACTGCGCGGGTCACCGCTCAGGATAATGTCAATATCATTGTAAACATCGCCAACTCCCGTAAGCGCATATGACAAAGAGTCTTGATTTTGAAAAGGGTCTTCGCTCTCGAGTGAAGTGTCGACCCTAGCGGCTGGAAGTACAAAGCCGAGATCGGCAGTACGGGAGTATTGATGGAGAACGATGTGACCATAGTCTGAATCTTCAGAACCAACGACCTGTGTTCCGTATGGAGCTGTAGCATCTTCCGAGGCAAAGATGCTGCTTATTCCCAAAAGAGTGTCGGGGATTGCGAGCGGAGAATTATAGTAGGTAATACCGCGAGTTCCGTTAATACCGTTGTACCCCAGAGATCCAAGCAACTCTTTGGATGCCTGGGTACCGGTTGAAGAGTAGTGGTTGACACCTTTAATATCGAGGGCGAGTGACTCTCCTGTTGGAAACGTCGTTGACCCTTTTCCAAGATATGAGATTCCTAAATGCTCAGAACGAGAGAATGAACCCTTAATGTTACCTATTGAAGATAATTGAGAAATTGAATCGTAGTAATCCTTGAAATGATTGACGTTGAGGTGAGGTTCAGGATTGCTAATATCGAAAGCCAGGGTAATTGGAACTGCTGCTTCGATTATGAGCGCTAGGGTTATTCCTAAACGAGGTAACACTTCTATAATTTTATAACTTATCGAGCCGATATCCTTAACCTTGCTTTTATCCCTGACTCCTGAAGTAAGAAAGTAGAGTGAGATCGAGGTGAGTGATGCCATTAGCATTTGAAGAGCTGCTGCTCGCTGGGAATTATAGCCATTGCGCACAATCAGAAGCATCATAATTCCAATGTACAGCGCACCTGACAATATAGGTATGAAGCGTTGCCGGTTCCCGAACTTAAGGAACAATCCTGCTCCCGTCATGAGAGTAAAGATTACGGTAAAGTGAAATCTTGGATTATAGGACTCGGCCCTTGAAAAGCCTGTCCAGATAAGTGATAAGAGCGGGGAAAGCTCCGATAATACAATCAGTATCAACACAAGCAAAAGGGGCAATTTAATACGTATGGGCAGGCTGGAGAAGAGAAAACAAATAAAACCAATTACGAGAATGCTAAAAATAAATAACCCGCCTGTCATCATAATTGAACTGGGGTGTATCGACATATCGCCGATGTAGTTTTTAGACAATATGGCCACTGGGGAGACAGTGTTCAAGATCTCTAAATTCTGGCTGGAATTCATTGTCGGTGCCGAGCCGGTGTTGAGTAGGTCGAGGATGGTTGGAAGAAATAATGCTGCAGAGATGCAAGCACCAAGTACCATTGAGATGCAGTACTGTAGAAAGAACGCTAAGTTCTTTTTAGAAAGTAAATGCTCTTTTCTGTCAAAGCAAATTTCCAGAACTGTCCAAAATACAGAATAAATGCATACCATATATGCAGAATACCAATTCGCGATAATTGCTGCTCCAGTTAAGAGCGACAACGGAGCGATAGCACCTTTCATTTTGAGGTGATGTATCGCCAAGCAAACAAGCGGGAGAGAAATCATTCCGTCAAGCCACATAAGGTTTGAGCCAGAAACAAAATTACATGCGGCAAGTCCATAGGTAGATGCAAGTATGATGTTGCTGCCACCTGTGAGGCCAATTCTTTTCTTCAAAAAGAGAGAAGAGGCGCAAGACATCGTGCTGAGCTTCAAAATAATGATAATAGACATAGCTTTGGGCGCATCGCTTGGATCGCAGAATGCCATAAGCACATTAAACGGGGAGGCAAGGTAGTACGCGAACAACCCAATTGTCGGTCCTCCTAGGCCTTTTGCATTGGAATAGGAAATGGATGCATTTCCATTGAGGACTTCGCTAAACCAACCGAAGAACCCGGAGTATTGATATATAGCATCCTCCCTAAGAGGGGCCAGCTCGCCGAACGGAAAGACTTCGGATATGGCAAAAGCCAGACAGATGATAAGCATTGTAAGCGCAAATGAGGCCAGCGATTCGTATCTGTGAATTTGTGTGAATCGGACAGGACGAGTCGTCCCAACCGTCACGATCTGCTTTTTCGTGGAGCTTATCTCGGTAATCCGTTGGCTCATTGTGCCTCTCATTCGGTTTTTTGGACGATTGACGAGCTTAGTATTGTGAAGTAAAGCTCGATGGTGAAGAGCGTAAAGGACAGGCGGCATTTGAATCAGAGCTATGACTGGCAAACTTGCTCAATTGTTTCACAGTAGGCTAAATACTAGACATTCTGAATCGAGTGCAATAAGTGTGGATGAGTGGAATAGTTATGGTCGCCCAGAGAGGTTCTTGGGCGACCATAACTATTAACATGATCAGATGTTGCTAGATGTTCAAATAAGACTTCCAGTATTCTAAACTGGTCACTGTTTCACGGCTCTGGGAATATCGGGCACTCAGATCATTCTTGATCTGCTTATATTTCTTCAAGTCTTCTTTATAGCGCCTTTTAATTACAGAGTAACGATTGTTGTCTCGTGTGCGAATTGCGCCCATGCGGTTGTACCAGTCAATTACTATGAGGTATTTCTTTCCTCGAATTGCCCCAGCGGGGTAAGCCCATCCAAGAACAGGAATGACCGCATATCCTTCACCATCGCTTACAATGCGATGCTGATTGTTGTCAGTAATGAGATCAGATGCCCTTTGAATGAATGTTCGCGGCTTGTCGGAGTCAATGAGTTGCCTATCAATGTCGCGAATATGGAAATCGGTCAAGCCGATTGCGTGTGCAGCCTTTTCTAGCTGGTCGAAAGGAATGAGCTTTTCTTTGTTTTTGTTGGCGTCCATGAATGTTTTTTCAGCCATTCCTTGAGCACTGTAGAACTCCGGTCCTTTCATAAAGTCCTCGAACGCATCCAGGCAGAGCTCGGCGTTTTCATAGCCAAACTTTTTGAGCTCAAGTCGGATATTGTTGCGGAGCTCTGCAAAGAAATCCGAGTGTGGGGCAAATCCGGTTGTATGTTGGGCGATCAGCGTGTTGCGAGTTGTCTGATAACGCTCAACCGCAGCGTTATAGCGGACATGGAACGACATGTGCCAGATTCCCAGCCCGTTCATCGTAATAAAGTGGGGCTTGCAGCGGACTCCATATTCCGCATCGTCGCATCGAACAAATACAGGAAGGGGAAGCCCATTCTTCTCGATGACTTCAATTGGCATGCAGCAGTACCACCATGCAGCATAGCGCTGGCCGGATTTCCTGATCTCCTTAGGCACCCAAAATGTTTCGTTGTAAACAATGTCTTCGAACTTGGTGAGGCGTAAACCAGGCTTTGCGGGGGCAAAAGTTCCCCTTTCGGTCATATATCCCGTATCCTCCCACTGCTCGTCTCCAACTTCATAGTTAAGCATGGCGCCGCTGATGAATGCGTTCTTGTATTCATCGTTCAATATCTTGAGCAAGTTATAGGTGCGTTTGATGCTTTCGGGAGAGACTGCAACGTCGTCATCCATAAGCAAAATGTGAGTGGCTTTTGGTTGCTGTTCCATTGCGAGAATCATGCCATAAGTGAATCCGCCCGCCCCGCCGACATTGTTGTTAGGATGAATGTGGATGTGCTCGGTAGTTAGTTTTTCTACGTCAAGCGTCCGTCCGTTATCCACAACGTGCATATTGAAATGATTGGCAATATCCTCGCCCGATGAAAGGATCGATTGGTTCACGAGAGAAATATTGTGCTTGATAAAGCTTTCTTTCTTAAATGTCGTGGTTGCCAAGACGAGCTCAACATTTTTCTGGGGAGAGCTGTGATTAACGATATAGTAGCAATTACCAAGAAAAAGAGACCCCGTGGTTTCAATTTTGAATCCCGTGAGTACAGAGCCATTAGGAACTTGGATATCCAATTCGTATTCGTAAAAGTCATCCGATGGCGCAACCTCAATACAGTTGTCTTCCATCAAAATTGGGTGTGAAGCAAAGGCATCGGCATAAGTTTGAAGCACTTTGGCTGCCGAGCCCTTTAGCTCCAGATGAAGACGGAAACCCTCGGCGTTGGTATAGCGCATAAGCTTCTCCACTGAAAGGGAGTTGAAATAAGTGGTGAAGTCGAAGTCTCCCTGCCCCGAGAGTTCCCACGCCTGCTCGTTCTTATTAAATATAACCGGCTCGGTTGACTTGCAGTATAGAGACGGGTAGCTCATCGAGCGTTCGTTTTGCTCGAGAAGGATGTTGGCGAATTTCAACGCGGGCATTGAGCCTCCTTTGTCGATATTGTCGTACATATGATAAGGCAACATTTCTGATGAGTGCCACTGTCATTCATTTACCATTGTTTGCTCAGCTTCGCCTGCAAGACGCGTTTGTATTGGGTTAAACTGGCAACATTATTTCCAACAGGATTGAAGCATAGGCATGGTTAATTATCATACTCAACTTGTCTCGGTTATCGTGCCGATTTACAACGCCCAAAAGGATCTCGATCAGTGCCTGCTGAACATTCGCAACCAGACCTATGAGAACCTTGAAATTATCTGCATTAACGACGGAAGCACGGACGACTCGCCGTCCATTATGAAGCGGCATGCAGCCGAGGATCCTCGCGTTCGCGTGATCGACAAGGAGAACGGCGGATACGGCGCGGGCTGTAATCGTGGCATCGACGAGGCTCGCGGTGAATGGGTTTCCATCATCGAGCCTGATGACTGGATTGAGCCTGACATGTATGCAGATATGCTTGCCTTTGCCGCCCAGTTTAACCAGCAGATCGATGTCATCAAAACTCCGTGGTGGAATATCAATGATTGGGATCGACCCGAGTCTGAGCAGTCCCGCACTATATGCCCTCTTATGCATCGAATACCGCGCTCAACGCGTCCGTTCAAGCTTGGGGAGCACACTGTGCTCATAGAGCATCATCCAGGTATCTGGTCCGCAATCTATCGCAAGGGCTTTCTCGAGAGCAAGGGCATACGTTTCCCCGAGTATCCCGGTGCCGGCTGGGCCGATAATCCGTTCCTCATCGACACGCTCTGCCAGGCGGAGTCAATTATTTATCTTGATCGGCCTTATTACTGCTATCGAGCGGACCTTCCCGGATCTACGCGTAATCATGCAACCGATGCGGCCGTTCGCCTGCCCTTTGAGCGTTGGCTCGACATGACACGCCGTCTTTCTGAGCTAGGCATTGAGGACGAGGGGATCTTAGAGTCCCACTACGTTCGTGGTCTCCTGTATGTGAATGGTGCCATCTATGACGACGGATGGGACAACTCGCTCGTTCGGGAGGGAACTCGACAAGTGTTCTCCTCAATGGACGAGCGCATCGTGCTCAATAGCATCAAGATAAGCCCCAAGCAAAAGAGGCTGTTCTGTGACGTGAGGGGGATTGACTACCGCCCTTCACATTCTCTGGCGAGGGCTGCATATTTCGCGCGAGAAAGTTGGCTGCGGCTGCGTGCCCTTGGTTTACGCGGAATGACCAAACGACTTCGCTTCAAGCTGACCGGCAAGCGATAGGGGCGTGCCCCGCTTTTCTTGACAAGCTGTGGTGCGCAAGTTGTGACTGCGAGTTGGGGACACTGCTCGTAGTCAGTTTTTCCTCCTGTGGATTAAGCGGATTGCCGCACACAGGACCGCGGAAACGCAGGTTACGATGAGTCCTCCTCTCAGCCCCGGAGAGCGATAGGCCATCTCAATCTCGTGCGTTCCCTCGGTTACTTCTAGCATGGACATGCCTCCGCCGAAGACGGGGGAGAGGTCACTTTTAACTCCGTCAACCGTTACGGTCCATCCCTTGTCGTAGGGAATCGAGAGCAGAAGCCCTGTGGGTTCTTCTGCGCGATACGTTCCGCTCACGTACCTGTCGGAGAACTCTTGGGGAACGAATTGTCCCGCTCGCAGCTGCTCGATACCCCGTTTAAACACCTCGACGTTCAAGGCATAGATGGCGCAGGTGGTCTCGCCGGGCAGGAAAACGTTTGCGGCGCTCGGGAGGACTCTGATTGTGTGGCTGGTGCGTTCGTCCGTAGCCGTTCCAAAGCTCCTGACATTATGTGAAAAGCGCGTGCCCTCCTGTGCGATGATTTGATCGTCAATGAGGAGGCTGACGCTTTTGGACCAGTTGGATTCCACGCCTGTTTGCACATATACATAGCCAATGGTGTTCGCAGGGAGCTCAACATTCCATGTGATTTGGGTCGCGTCTGACGTTGATGTTGCGGTCTGCAAGTTGGTATAGAGCGGCTCGTCTATGCCAGTGATTTGTGCAAACGAGTCATTTTGACGCTCAAAGGGGTTGCTTCCTTCGGGCAGCCTGCTGGCAATCCGATCGCTATCGCAAGGCAGGCCGAGCGATAGCGCATACGGATTGACATATACGGGCGAGACGATAGTCGACCCCGCGATGCCTGTGGCATTCGATGCCACAGGTTGAGTCCAGCTCCCCATGTAGCGAACACCCAGCAAACTGTCCATGACGAGATTCGAAGCCGCATAGACGCTGGAAAATTCGCCCTCTGAGCTGTAGCCCAGCGCGTTAAGGAATGCGACTGCCTTGGGGTTATTCGCCGAGGAGTATGTCGAGAGCTGGTTGAATCCATGTGAGATGCCCTCGTTGAACGCGGCGCCCGTCCTGTTGTACGTTTTGTCTACGCGATAGAAAGCGTCCGCATCGAGCTCTCCGAGCTCCTTCATCTGAGCGTCCACGGCGCTCACGTATGTATCATGGGTCTCTTGCGGGTAGTTGACGTACAGCTGGTTCCAGCACATATGGGCGTTGAGACCTAGGTCGACGACGACTAGGGCGAGAGCTCCGAACGGCACCAGCGCGCGAATCGTCGGGTTGAGGTGCCTCCGCTGCGCGTTCGCTTCGTGCCACGGGGTCTGGGCGTTCTCCAGGTGCGCAGGGTGGACTTCGGTGCGTCGCATCAGGAGGTACGCTGCCGCCCAGATTTCCAAAAAGCTCAGCAAAAATGCGATGCGGCAATAGAACCCAGTAGGCTGACGGAAGCCGCACCACACAAACATGAATGGACTTAACACGGAACTCATCACGAGGAGGGCGGCGAAGGCAAAGATGCGCGTACGTAGCTTCTTGTCGACATCTCTATGGAAGAGCAGACTAACCGAAAGTAAAAGGGGGATGAGGCCGGTATAGAATTGTGGGACACCATTGAGCTGCCAGTAAAATGGGAGGAAGCCCTTTGCCACTCCCCATGGGCCGGTAAGCAGGAACGATGCGTTGGAGTTCGAGCTAGAGCCGCCCATCATGGCGAAGATGGTCGGGGCGAACGTCCACGCGGAGAGTCCGAGACCCAGCAAGATCGCGGCGGTGAATCTTGCCGCCCTGCCCGCGATCCATTTCCCGCTGGGGCGCTCGCCTTCGTCGAACCTCATCACGGCAAGCTCAAACAGAACGAACAAGCAGCAGAAGAGCAGCGTGATGTAGGCCATGTACCAGCAGGTGATGACGTCGGCGGCAACAAGGAGCGCTAGGGGGACGATCGCCCCTTTGCGAAGCAGCTGACGGCATCCCCAGGCCATGAGCGGCAGCAGGATGAGGGCGTCGAGCCACAGGGGATTGCGCAGGTTGGTCGCGGTCCAGGTGGACCAGGTGTAGCACAGGGCGAGCGCGAGCGCCCAGGTGCGCTGCAGGGTGAAGCGGCGACGGAGATACCAGGCCATCGCGGTGTTCATGCACGCGAGCTTGAGGGCGACGATGACGTAAATCGCCAAGGTGAGGTGGGCTTCGTCGAACAGCAGGATGATCAGGTTGAACGGGCTCGCAAGGTAGTAGCTGTACAGTCCCCAGGTGTTGGACCCCATGCCCTGTGCGAAGGAGTAGAACACATTCGCCTCGCCGGTGAGCACATGGCGAAACCAGGTGAAGAAGTCGATGTACTGGTATTTGAGGTCCTCGGTGAGGAACGATTCCGGTCCGAAGGGATACACTCCGCCCCATATGGAGAGGACAACCAGGACCATAACGGGCAAAGTTAGGCAGGCTGCCCAAAAGAGAGCCGTTTTCAGCCGATTGCCGGAGGCTGGGTAATGTGAACCATTATTCATCGAGGTTGGACTCCCTCACGATGTAGAGCGGGCGGTTCTTAGTCTCAAGGTACGTCTTAGCAAGGTACTGACCCATAATTCCCAAGCACAGCAGCTGCACCCCTCCAATAAAGATGATAATCGAGGCAAGCGATGGCCATCCATCGACGGGGTCACCAAAGAGCAGAGCCCGAACGATAATGAAAATCAAGGCGAAAAAGGCGACGATGCAAAAGAGCGTGCCCATGACCGAGGCGATGGACAGCGGCACAGTGGAGAATGCGACGATCCCATCGATTGAGTACAGCAAAAGTGAGAAGAAACTCCATTTGGTTTCGCCGGCAACCCGGTTGACGTTGACGTAGGGGAGCCAGACAGTCTTGAAGCCGACCCAACCGTAGATGCCCTTGGAGAAGCGGTTGTATTCCCGCATGGACAGGATGGCGTCGACCATCGGACGCTTCATGAGGCGAAAATCACGGGCTCCGTCCACGATGTCGGCTTTGGAGATCTTGTTGATGATGCGGTAGAACATACGCGCGAACCAGGAGCGAATCGGCGGTTCGCCCTCGCGCGTTGTGCGGCGCGTGGCGACGTTGTCGCAATTCTCATCCTGCAAGATTCGATACATTTCCGGTAACAGCGATGGGGGGTCTTGCATGTCGGCGTCCATCGTCGCTACTAGATTTCCTGTCGCGTGTTCCAGTCCTGCGTAGAGTGCAGCCTCTTTACCGAAGTTACGCGAAAATGACACCCATTTAATACAATAATCATTGCAGCAGACGTTTGTCTGCTCCTTCATGATGGCAAGAGTACTGTCGCTCGAGCCATCGTCCACGAGCACTACTTCAAATTCCAGTGGCTTGGCGGCTCTCATGCTACGGACAACTTGGGCCAGTTCGTTTAAAAACAAGGGGAGGCTGGCTTCTTCGTTGTAGCAAGGGACCACGATGGAAATGTCGGGCGTTTGATTTGGCATGTGTCACTCCGGTGCTTGGCAGTGCGATGGTTCACTGTGGTTAGTTTAGTAGAGTTTTGCGGGGTCAGGATGGCAGCTTAAGGCTTCGGCTAAAATACAGGGTCGAATGCGACTGACATTGAGGAGGATAATCCAGCATGTCTGATATGGATAACCAATCACGAGGCCGTCATTTTAAGACGGAAGAAGAGCGGCATCCGGAGCCACTTCAGCCTCGGAATCCTTATGTTCCCAGCAGCGTCCACGATGCTTATGATTCTTCTTATAAGCCGGTCTATGGTCTGTCCTCTTCCTCTCATGCTCAGAGCCCTCGGCGCAAGGATCGCAAGAAGGCTCCTTTTGTTCTGTTGGGTGCAATCCTTGTTCTGATCGTCGCAATATCCGGTGTGGGCGTGTCCGCGTTTTTCTCTGCCAAGAATCTCAAAGCAAAGGCCTCGGGCGCGATGTCCGCAATTTCTGCCATTACCGATTCGGTTAAGGCGCAAGATTTTTCTTCCGCCTCCCAAGCGGCTCAAAGCCTCGCCGACCTTACAAGAGAAATGACTGACGGTCTTGATTCTCCGCTTTGGACGGTGGTCTCTCTCATGCCGGTCTATGGCCAAGATATTACATCTGCCCGCACGCTCGTCGGCTCCTTGGACAAGGTCGCCACCGATGCTCTTGTGCCCGTGCTCGATGCTCTCGAGGCGAATCCTCCTGCGGAACTCATTTCATCTGATAAGACAATTAACGTGGCAGCGGCAACCCAGCTGTTCGAGGCGGTGGGGGACGCCGCTCCGTCACTCGCGGAATGCGCTGAGACCGTCGAGTCTCTTCCGCAGTTCGCGTTGCCGCAGCTGGAGGAGATTATGGGTCCGGCTCGCCAAAAGCTTTCTGAAGTTAACGCGCTTGTTCAGGGGGCTGCGGATTTCTCCCCGCTTGCTGCGCCCGTTCTGGGAGCCGAAGGTAATCGAACGTACTTAATTGTTGCTCAAAATTCCGCCGAGATGCGTGCTTCGGGCGGTTTTCCCGGATCAATGGGAACCCTGCGCATTCAGGACGGCAAGATCGAGCTCGACGAGTTTTCCAAGGTGTATGACGTTATGGAGGAGGCCACTCCCGCCTCCATGGGCATCACCGATGCCGAGCGTGCATTGTTCGGTGGTTTTATGGACGTTGCGCGCGATGCGGGTATGGATCCCGATTTTCCGCGCGTTGCGGCGATTTGGGCTGCTGCATATGAAGAGAAGACCGGCGTTCAGCTAGATGGTGTTATCTCCGTGACTCCTGCCGTAGTTCAAGATTTGCTTGCCATTGCGGGCTCCATCACCCTTGAAGACGGAACGGTTGTCGACGGTTCGAATGCCACAAAGGTTCTCCAGCACGACCTGTACTGGAATTATCTGTCTAAGGAGACCTCCGCATCTGGTAATGGCGACCTAACGGATGCGCTGTTTGCCCAGGCTGCCGACCTTGCATTCGAGAAGTTTTTCTCGGGCCTCAACTCCGGTACCCTCATGCAGTTTGCAGAGCTTATGGCCAAGGGCGTCGACAATCGCTCTGTCATGTTCTGGCTCTCCGATGAGACCGAGCAGGATGCACTGAGCGCTCTCGATTGCTCGGGCTCAGTGCTGACCGATGCTTCAGAGCCTGCAGTGGGCACGTATTTCTCGTTGTGGATTGGCTCGAAGATGGGCTGGTACATCGATATCGACAATCAGGTGCTCTCCTCGAGCGATAATGCCGATGGATCACGTACATATCACGTGCAAACGACCTTTGCGAATACCGCTACGTCCGATATTATCGAGACCGCAGGGGACTATATTTCGGGCTATTTAGACGGCTTCGATCGAGACAATCTTTACCCCGAACTGTACATCTATGCTCCTTCTGGGGGTTCCATCTCGACTCTTGAGGCGTCGAATGGAGCAGAGTTTGTAGAGGCTGAGCATGAGGGTCTGCAGGTTTTTCATGCCTCTCGACCCAACTTGCGCGCAGGCGAGTCAATCGTATGCACCTATGAGGTGACAACTGCGCCTGGAGCTGCTGAACTCACCTTCATGAGCACCCCAACACTCACGAAGTATCGCGAGTAGGCCTCATTCGTTTATAATCATCCCTGCCGCGATGCGGTTCATATGACGCGCCATTAGCTCAGCTGGATAGAGCACCGGACTTCTAATCCGATGGTCGAGGGTTCGAATCCCCCATGG
>OLGO01001513.1_pt1 | contig 14765 bp, 14 predicted proteins | sample 1605861 | NCBI WGS metagenome assembly OLGO01 (sample SAMN03283253) | human gut metagenome | biome: human-associated habitat; material: feces | host: Homo sapiens | place: USA | collected 2013
GGAAACGGAAGAGTAACGTCCGCCGATATAGTCGTCCATGAAAATAGCGGTAAGGTACTCATCACTCTTTGCAAGAGGAGAGGTCTCACTGGTTACAGCAAGCATATGTCTGGACGGGTTCAGGCCCGCTTTTGTAAGGGCGTCTTTTACGAATGCCTCATTTGTCAGAGTTTCAAGTGTTGTACCGGATTTGGATACAACGATGAAAAGAGAGTGAGCAAGATCTACAGATGCAAGAACAGCAGCTGCATCATCCGGGTCAACGTTGCTGATGAATTTTGCTTCCATCTTGAAGGTGTTGTTTGCCTTTGCCCAGTTTTCAAGTGCGATATATAATGCACGCGGTCCCAGGTCACTTCCGCCGATACCGATCTGTACAACCGTAGTGAATTTCTCACCGGCTTCATTTGTGATCTCGCCTGCATGTACTTTGTTTGCAAAATCTGCAGCTTTCTTCTGCTGAGCTACATAGAATTCTCGCTTGTCCACACCGTCAACAACAACAGGCTCGCCAAGCTGTGTACGTGCAAGATGATGAAGGACCATACGTTTCTCGCCTGTGTTGATCACTGCGCCGTTATATAATTCCTGGAATTTTTCGATCAGTTCTGCCTCATCAGCCAGTTTGGAAAGTGCGTCAAGAACGGTCTCGTCCACTTCCTTAGCTGCGTAATTGTAAGCCAAACCTGCTGCCATCGGTACGCTGTACTTCTTTACACGTTCTGCACCCTGCTCGCCGGACATTGCCTCTGCAATGTTCACGTGATCTTTCAGACTGTTAAGTTTGCTGTAAGAAGCAAGAGTGTCCAGATTTTTCCATGTTGCCATAATCATATTCCTCCTTTAATGACTGTGATCAGAGATATCAACATAAATCCTTCGGATATCTTTTTCACAATTGTCTACAGCCAATTATACTGAAAAAAGCTCTGGATTTCAACGGAAGGAACGATTTAATTGGTGGAAATCTTGTTAAATAAGGTAAAAAATATCAGAGATAACAGGATCGTGACGGAAATATGAAGAAGTTTCCGTCAGCAGCAGGACAGGAATGGGGAAATATGATATGATAGAAAACAGATCACCCGGAGAAAAAAGCCGGGAAAATAATAAGTGATGAAGGGAATTGTTTTATGGAGGAAATGAAGAAAAAAGGAAATGTGATCGCACTGCTGCCTATCGGTGTTTTTCTGGTCCTGTATCTGGGACTGGGGATTTTGTTTGAGTATGTGATGAAGATCCCTATGGGATTTTATAATGTACCGATCGTTGTGGCTTTTCTGTCTGCGATCCTGGTGGCATGTGTTCAGAACAGAACGATCAGCTTTGACAGAAAGCTGGAGCTTATGGCAAAAGGAGTAGGAGATAAAAATATCATCACCATGCTTCTGATCTTTCTGACCGCAGGCTCTTTTGTGGGTGTTGTGGGGCGCAGCAGTGCAGAAAGTGTGGCCTACTGTATGCTTTCTCTGATACCGGCACGTTTTTCTGTTGCGGTATTGTTTGTAGTTGCCTGCTTCGTATCTGTGGCTATGGGAACTTCCGTTGGGACGATCACGCTTCTTACCCCTATTGCGGTAGCGGTTTCCAAAGCTTCCGGTTTTGATATGGCATTTTGTGTGGCATCGGTGATGGGAGGAGCCATGTTTGGTGACAACCTTTCTTTTATTTCTGATACCACGATCGCAGCCTGCAACGGTCAGGGCTGTCAGATGAAAGATAAATTCCGGGAAAATTTCTGGATCGCATTTCCGGCAGCTGTTGTTACACTGATCCTGATCCTTATCCTGTCTTTTCAGACAGAGATCCAGGGAAGAGTGGTACAGGATTATCATCTTATACAGATCTTTCCATATGTTCTGGTGCTGATCGGCGGGATCATCGGCATCAATGTATTTGTGGTACTTCTGATCGGAATTATCTCCGGCGCATTTATCATGCTTCTTGGAGGACATATCACACCGGTGGAGCTTCTGACCAATATCGGATCCGGTGTTTCCGGAATGTTCGAGACCTGTATGGTGGCTATCCTTGTAGCAGCCATGTGTGCGCTGATCCGGGAGCATGGAGGCTTTGAAGCACTACTTTCCGGAATACAGAGAGTTTTTAAAGGGAAAAAAGGCGGACTTCTTGGTATGGGACTTCTGGTTGGAACTATGGATATCGCAACAGCCAATAATACGGTGGCAATTGTTATGGCCAACCCCATTGCAAAGGAAATGGCGCTGGAATATAAGATCACTTCCAGAAAGACAGCTTCTATCCTGGATACATTTTCCTGTATTTTCCAGGGGGTGATCCCATATGGAGCCCAGATGCTGGTTGCCATTTCTGCGGCAAAGGAACTGGGATTTGAGCTTTCTGCTTTTCAGATCATGCCGAAACTGTTTTACCCCATGCTTCTGCTTGTGAGTTCTCTGATCGCGATCTTTGGTATAAAAGGCGGGGATGATAAATGAATCAGGAAGAGATGATCCGGGATGTCCGGAAAAGACTGTTTGAAATGCAGGATACAGGATATCGGGATTTTCATGCAAGGCTGGTTCCGACTGTGGAGAAAGAAAAGATCATCGGTATCCGGACACCGATACTCCGGAAATTTGCAAAAGAATTTGGAAAAACAGAAAGATCCGAAATGTTCCTGAAGGTTCTTCCTCATCAGTATTATGAGGAAAATAATCTCCATGGCCTGCTGATCGAGCAGATCAGAGATTATGATAAATGTCTGAAAGAACTGGAGCGTTTTCTTCCGTATATTGATAACTGGGCGACCTGTGATCTGCTGGCGCTCCATATGATGAAAAAACACCGTGATATATTTATCCGGGAGATTTATCGCTGGATGGAGTCGGATAAGCCGTATATCATCCGGTTCGGGATCAGTATGCTGATGCGCCATTATCTGGACGAAGGATTTAAATTGGAATATCCGGCGAAAGTGGCAGCAATCCGCTCGGAAGAATATTATGTAAATATGATGCGAGCCTGGTATTTTGCTACAGCACTGGCAAAACAGTATGAGAAGATCCTTCCATTCCTGGAAGAGCAGAGAATGGATATCTGGACTCATAACAAGACGATCCAGAAATCCATTGAAAGCTACCGGATCACACAGGAGCAGAAGGATCATCTCAGGACACTGCGGATAAAGAAATAAACAGCAGGTAAGGGTTAAAATATGAAGGCAATATCGATCTATGCACTTACAAGAAATCAGAATATGGAATGTGTCCAGAAGCTGGAACGCCAGCTTTCCAGCAGAGATTTTTTTCTCAGGATCAAAGAGTGGGAACTGGAAAGTATGAAAGCACTGGTGAAGCAACTGGAACTGCATATGGAGGAAGTGTATAAGCTGCGCTTTTTCTATTCGTTTCAGATCCCGAAGCTTGGAAAGGAGTTCGATCTTCTTCAGATCAAAGATGACCAGATCGTGAATATTGAACTGAAAAGCGGCATTGTGTCGGACGAGGCTATCCGGAGACAGCTGATCCAGAACCGGTATTATCTGTCTGTTTTTGGAAAACCGATCCTGTCGTATACCTATATCAGCAGTGAAGATCATCTGGTGAGACTGACCAATCATGATCACATTGTGGAGGGGGACTGGAAACAGCTATGTATTGCATTGGGGAAAGAAAGCCCGGACTATGAGGGAGATATCGAGGATCTGTTTCAGGCAGAGCTTTATCTGATCTCTCCGCTGACAGAACCGGAGCGTTTTCTCAAAAAAGAGTATTTCCTTACTTCCCAGCAGAGAGATATTGAACGGCAGATTCTGAAGAGAATACGTGGAGAAAGAGGAGGATATTTCTGGTTCAGCGGACTTCCAGGAACCGGAAAAACATTGTTGCTTTATGATATTGCGATGAAGTTGTCCGTGCGCCAGAGAGTCTGTATCATTCACTGTGGAGAGGCGGGAAAAGAATGGAAGATTCTTCATGAACGTCTGCGGCGGATAGATTTTCTGGCAGATACTCAGCTGGACGGAACGACGGATCTTGGCTGTTACAGCAGCATTCTGGTAGATGAAGCACATCTTCTGTCCCTGGAAAAATTATCGGTTCTGCTTACATGGAGTGAGCACAGGCCGGTGATCTTTTCCAGTGATTCCGAGGATGTGATCTCACCGGAAGAGATGGATCGTAGCATTGTGGAAAGCCTGGGAAATCTGCCGGAGATCCAGAAATTCCATCTGACAAACCGGATCCGTACCAATGCGGAACTTTCCTCTTTTATCCAGAACATGATGCACCTGCCGGAAAAAAGAAGCCCCAGATGGTATCCGCATATTGCAGTGGTGTATGCCAATAATGACCGCGAGGTGGAAAATTTTCTGAATGATTTTGCGGGACAGGGGTATCAGCAGCGGATGCCAGAGGGTTCTGGACAGCTTGGTATCCAGGCAGTGAGAGATGCGGAGAAGATCGTTGTATTGCTGGATGAACAGTATTATTACGACGAAAAAGGATATTTAAGATCCAGGTGCTCCGCGGAAAAATATTCCAGTGTACGAAAACTTTTTCATCTTTTGAATCAGGCGAAAGAGAGCCTGGCTCTGGTGGTGAGAGAGAATATGGCGGTATATGAAGTGATGATGGAGATTTTGCAGATGCACAGAAACAGATAAAAACAAAAGATTAAAGACAATGGAGAGGAAGACAGAGGGATGGAAGTTTTGGAGATTGTTTTGCCTGTACTGGCGATGATCATTCTTGGAATCCTGTGCAGAAAATGGAAACTTTTAGATCAGAGTGGTGTCAATAACATGAAAACACTGGTAACAAATATTATGCTTCCTGTGGGCAATTTTTCATGCACTGGCAACAGCAGAGTACAGTGGAAAGATCGGAATTTTGGTTCTGATCATGTTTGTGATGCTCTTGATTTCATTTGGGGCAGGATTCTGGATGAAAAGATTTATGGACGAGCCATATAAGAAATATCTTCCGTTTCTGGTCTGTATCTATGAAGGTGGAATGATGGCTTACCCGTTGTATACAAGTCTTTGTGGCAGCGAAAATCTTTCACAGATTGCAGTGCTGGATATTGCGGGACTTCTTTTTGGATTCAGTGTGTATATGGGAATGCTGGGACAGACGGAAAACGGGGAAAAGATCAATGCAAAAAGCCTGTTTTACAGTGCATTGCGAACCCCTGCTTTTATAGGAACGGTTCTTGGAATTATTGCGGGACTGACACGAATGATCACCCGGCTTCTGGACAGTCCTTTTGGCAATTGTTATCTCAGTGTGGAGAATATTCTGACAACGGCCATTACGCCGATTATTCTTATTGTAGTTGGGTACAGTATGGAACTTGCGCCGGAACTTATCAGCCCCTGCCTCAAAACCATATTGCTGAGAGTCCTTTTGCAGGCAGTGATGATTGCGGGAGTTCTCATGGCAGTAAAATATTTGGTAGGAGGTTCCAGGCTTCTGAACCTGGCGGTTATTACATATATGTCCTCGCCTGCTACATTCAGTATGCAGACTTTTCTGAGAAAGAAAGAGAGCAGTGCTTATGCATCCACAACAAATTCTCTGTATTGTGTGGTCTCAATCCTGGTTTATATCACACTGGCAGTGGCAGGATGATGGAACTGAAAGAAGGGATCAAATGACGACAACGACATTATGTTATATAGAAAACGATGATAAATTCCTGATGCTTCACAGAGTAAAAAAACAGGATGATATGAATGAGGGCAAATGGATCGGCGTTGGCGGGCATGTGGAAAGTCAGGAAACTCCGGAAGAATGCCTTGTTCGTGAGGTGAAAGAGGAAACAGGGCTGACACTTACCTCCTATAAGTTCCGTGGCCTGGTGACATTTATAAACAGTGAATGCGAATCAGAACTTATGTGTGTGTTCACGGCCGATGAATATGCAGGAGAACTGATTGAATGTGATGAGGGAGAACTTTGCTGGGTTGACAAAGCCATGGTGCCGAATCTTCCGGCATGGGAGGGGGATCAGGTATTTCTTGATCTGCTCCTTTCAGGAGAAAAACGCTTTTTTTCTGTAAAATTGCAGTATGAAGGTGACAGACTTGTAGAGAAGAAAATTCATTTGTATTAATAGTAGATTGTTTCATAGCTGGAGGGGAAATCATGTTTAATAAAATGATTGCACAGCAAACCGCAAAAAAAGAAAAACTTCTTGATAATTTTCTGAAAAAACATGAAGCGGAATATCCGTTTCCGGAAGATGTGGAACTCATTTGTGACATTGACTATATGGGAGATGGAAAGCCCTGTCATTTCATGGATATTTACCGTCCCCGAAATTATGAAGGAAAACTTCCAGTCATGTTTAACCTGCACGGAGGCGGTTTTCTCCTTGGAAAAAAAGAAGAGGGATTTTTCTTCCCTCCTATATTTACGGGAAACACTGGAAAAAGAGTTCGTTTTATCCATATATAAATGAGGCGTGCTCTGATGCAGACAACCGAATTATTAAGACAAAAGATGCTCTCTGTTTTTCCGGTTCCGGTCAGTTCTTATTGCATTATTGATAGTTTTCCGCTTGCAGTTTGCAAATTCGGACGTGCACGATACTGCAAAACATTTCGCAGCCAGGGTGCTGATTACGGAAAGTGCCCTTCTAAAAAGGAAACTTACTTCGGCTATAAAGTGCATGCCCTGGTCACGTTAGAAGGTTACATTACTGCATTTGAGATTACGCCGGCATCCACAGATGACCGTGAAGGATTACGAGATCTGGTGGATAATTGTTCAAATATTACAATTTTAGCAGATAAAGGATATGTTGGCGAAAAACTCATGCAGGAAATGCAGGAACAAACGATCTGTCTTTTTGCACTCAAGCGTTCCAACAGTAAAGAAAACTGGCCAAAATCGGTGCGTCAACTGATCTTCAAATTGAGAAGACGGGTAGAAACTGTCTTTTCACAGTTAAGCGGTCAGTTAAATGCAGAAAGAGTACTTGCCAAAAGCTTTCAGGGCTTATGCACCCGTTTGGTTAATAAAGTATTAGCATACAACCTCTGCATTGCATTAAACAGTATTTTCGGTGAAACCTGCGAACTTGGAAAAATCAAAGAACTGATATTCTAAAAAATTTGTTTATCAAAAAACAGGGATTTTTTGCGGCTTTTACAAGTTTTTAAACATTTTATTTGAAATAGCACAATAGGTTAAATTATAATATCTGAAATACTGGTTGGTCTGTATTGTAAAAAACAGATAGATATTTGTGTATAATGAAATAAATATGGAAGATGGGCAGGTCTGCTTTTGGGCTTACCTATTTATAAAATACAAATTCCAAATGTCAAGATCAACGCTGTTGAAGCATATATATGAAGTTCTGAATCCAAAGGCAATTATCAAACAGGCTTCCATATTAGGAAAGCTTTATACAGATTCTCAAAGGCACGATTTGATGGAAAACGTTCATGATATCCGAACACCAATGAATGCGCTTCTGGGATATAATGAGCTGATGAAAAAGATCGTAAATCTTGGAGATACCGATAAATTTTCTCTTCCTCAGTTGCTTGAGTTGTGAAGTCTGAATGAGAAAGCGGAAATGAAGTCTAAAAAGACTCCGCCTAACAGAGCTAAGAATGATAACGCTACTGTTTTTACTTCAGTGTAGAGAGTTGGAACACTTTCATTGCTATTTGTGCCGTCTGCCGAAGGCGGCGGAATGGAGATTAAAATGAATTTAAATGAATTTTTGAAAGAAGAAGCCTTTTCAAAATATAATGTTGGAATAGAAAAAATTAAAGATGATTTTATTGAATCCGGATATGAAAAATTTTTGTGGAGGCAAACACTGAAAGAGTGGGATGATGCAAAAAAGACAATATTAGAAGAGAATTCGTATAAATATGTTGTTAATAAATATGTACAGAGCTTTTTAGAGCAGTTTAATAATATTGATGATTCAGATGTTGCTTTTATTTATCCAGAGTCATATACACCTAATTATTTTATGATACAAGCATTAATAAAAAAAGAAGCTAAAAAGGATTATGTAATAGAAAATTTATTACCGGATGATGATACAATTAATCATTTGGCTATTTTTTGTCGCGATAAAAAAGAAACAATAGAATTAATGAATCACTTAGTTTATTCAGCAGTATTGGGAGAGAACTTCGGTGGATATAAATTGCTGGGAGTTCATTTATGCTATTATTTGGAATGCTGTGGAAATGATTCTTACGCATATACTATGAGAGTTCCTAATAGTTTAATGCATTATCAGGGTTATGTTACAAGAAAGGACACAAATCCATATATAATATATGCTACTCGAAAGAATATAGAAGGATTAGTGCAAAAGGGCTTTTTTAGATCAGAATTTGAATTGTATTTGAATTTAAAAAATACATTAATGCCTTTTTTACAAGCTATGTATCTTAAGGCACAGAATGCAGGGGATAAGAATTATGACTGGAAAACAGCAAAGAGCATTTTAAAGGGAGAATTAATTGAAAATGGAATCATAATATCTAAATGGAAACATGAACAATCTCTTTTTTTATTAGTAAAGAAAACTTATTCAGATGCTATATTTCAATATAGACCGGAATGGCTTTCTCCCCAAAGTTTGGATATTTATATTCCCAAATTAAATGTTGGAATAGAATATCAGGGAATACAACATTATACGGATGTAGATTTTTTTGGAGGAAAGAAAGCATTGGAGCATAGAAAAGTTCTCGATGAGAAAAAACGCAAAATATGTCAAGATAAGGGGGTCATTTTGGTTGAATGGAAATACAACTTTAACATTACAAACAAAAATTTACAGACTTTATTGCGGGATGCCTTGAGATCAGTATAAAAATGTATGAGTCTAATGTATTGACCGAAGCCGCAGAATAAAGCAATACATGATATTATAGAGTAGAATAAAGAAGATATCTATTCCAAGTAGCCTTTATAACAATTATAAAGAGAGTTCCTTGTAACTATCAGGAAATCTGATAGTTAGTTCTTCAGCAGAAAGTATATGTTTAATAATAGTACCGGAGTTACAGCCAGATTTGATTTGCGTTTGTTGGCAACTTTTTACGATAAGAAAGAATAACAATTACTTAATTAAGTACAACGATTAGAAATCAACAGTGTAACCTATGATAAAAACATTAGTGGTTGATGATGCAGGACTTAAAGAAAATATATTTTTTGATAATAAAATAAAAGGCAGGAAAAAGTATGATTACAGGAAGTTTTATAATGATATCAGAGGGCGAAATTAAAGAGCGTCGAAAAAAGAGAGAAACTGAATTGCGAAAGATGGTCTATGAAGAATATGAAAATTTTAAGATATATATTAGCTTTTACGAATTGCCGGAAATTAAAAAAATAACTTTTATGAATATGCGTGGATGTGATGCGGCAGTATCTCCAATTTTCAGTAGTGAACTTGAAATAAGGATTAATGAAAAATATTTAAAGGCCAAATGTCCTATGGAGTATTTAAAAGTTATTTTATTTCATGAATTCACGCATATTTGGGATCGAATAGTAAAATATGCAGATTTACGAGCAGCGAAACTGACAGAGTATCATGCAGTGCAAGTTGCATTTGCAAAAAATCTCAACCAAAAGCGTATTGATAAATGGGATAAGTTTTCTGAGAATCAATTTGTTTCGTATAATGATAAACGTGTATCTGCAAAAGAATATCTGCAAGTTTGGTGTGACCATTATTCCTATGACATGGAGTACCATTATTATAATGAATCAGATGACCGTACAAACCAGTTTATGTATGATTTGTGTCAATGGATGGGGTATAGTATTATATTTGAAAAATATTGTATTGAATGGAATGGAACACGTAAAATTAAAGGATTTATCCCAAAAGATATGGAAGATTTAATCGAGCAATTTTATATAAGCCTTAGAGATGATTTTGGAAAGGAACAAATCGTTAGTAACTATAATCAAATAAAGAACAAATTTAATGAACTGAATCATATTCAGTTTATTGGAAATGAAAATTACTTTCTGATAGAAAGAACTAAGGGGATAAGTGCGGAGAAAAGTTTCAAAGAACATTGCATAGCGATAGAAAAAATATATAATGATATGAAAAAAAAGCATTCCCCACAATTTTTAACAAACCAACCATATTTAAATAAAAGTTTTGTTTTGCAATATTTTAGAAAAATGTATCAAGATATGCTTTCTGTTATTGATACGCCGTTTCTTTTCAAAAAATATATGGAGCATTATTCTTTGATATGCCTGGATGATATTACAAAAATGAAAAGTTTCTTGGAATCAGAAATCAGACCAATATTTGAATCAAAAAGTTATTTTGAGATTGTTATAAAAAAAATAGAATTGCTGAATGAAGTTGAGATATGTACAGCCCCAAATGGGAAATCCTACTATAGGATTTTTAATGTTCAGAATTTTATTGAAAGCATAGGATTTACGCCGGCGTTTCTGGCAGCGTTACTTATGGGAATTGCTGATGCAGGATATGAAATAAAATTTTCAAATGTAATGATAATTTCTAAAGTTGTTTAAAAATTATACGCAAAAATAATAGAATAAGGGTATGGGGCATATCAATAAGTTCTCTACTCTTTTATTGTATTTAGAGAACATTAACACAAAAGCACTTGTTTGTATATCGTTTGCTTGGCTTGTTTACAATTGATAAGAATTGAGTGAATTCCAAGCCCAGAGCCGCTTTGTGGGGAGTAAGTCGGCTTTGCATTTGTGAGATTTCTTGTATTCTACATAATTGCCAATCATTTTCCTAATAGTTGGATAGTATGGACTTGCTGACCGGAATATTCATTCATCTATTCTTATCGAGGTAGAACTACTGGCAACGTATTACAGAATCATACGAAAGAAATGACTACTGAGGAGTTAGATATGGATTGCAAAAGATACATGATCTGTTTATGGTAAAATGTAAAATATCTTTACGATAAGGAAATAACACACAAAGGAAAAAACAAGAAATGCAAGAACACACAAGAACTCCCGTATTTCAGGAAAAAAATGGCACCTGGAGACATCTCACTAAAACTGTGAATTCCCTCATCTGCACTATTGAATATGGCAGCAGTGCCGGTTTTTCATCAAAGGAAGACGCCCTAGAGAGTTACCAGCAGTCCATGGATGCTTACCAGGATCAAATATCCAGGTTAAAAAAATCCCGGAACATGCCGTTTACTTTTTCGGAATACCTGAATTACTGGCTCAGAGATGTCTATACACCGATTTTTAACAGTTCCAGTGCCCAGTTGCGTAATCGATGGGTGATAGAACTGATCATACTGCCGCATCTTCACAAAGATATCCTCCTTGACTGCATCAGTACCGGTTATATTAATAAAGTTCTGGGAGACTGTCAAAAAGTCTGTACCAATGGAGGATATTACGCTTACCGGCTTCTTCATATGGCTCTGCGTTTCGCTTACTATAATTCCTATATTCCGGATATTAACTTTCAGGAGATCAGACATTATCCGGAGCCTGTGAGAAATGTAACGTTTTATTCCAACGAACAGCTTCGCAGATTTCTGGACGTAGCTTCACATTCCAGCAGTTATCTGGAGATTCAGCTGGCACTTTTCTGTGGCTTGAAAAAAGGAGAAATTCTTGGGCTTAGATATTCAGATTTCCATAAAAAAGAATGTACAGTAAAAATACAGCGTATATATACCATACAGCGTAATACAGAAGATGGCTATCAGTTCAAAAAGCTTTCCGGAACCAGACAAAACCGTACCTTAAAAATCCCTTCTTTTATTTTCCAGGAACTTGCCATACGCAGAAAAAAGAACCTTTCTATCCTGGAAAAATATCCATCCGAAACCAAATATAAATCCAGCATCTGTCTTGGCCCGGCTGCAAAGACAAAATCCGACAACACACTTGGGGTTTCTTTAAAACAGATCGCAATAGAAGCCGGCCTCCCTGTAGTCTGTATGGGTGACCTCCGCTATATGTTTGCCCGTTTTCTTATGGAACAGGGATTCTCCCTGGAGACAATTTCTGCCATTCTCGGTCATACAAAACTAAATACGACTTTGGCATTTTGTAGTATATTCCCATGTGAGGAACCCGAAATAGGCATAGTCATCGGAAACACCTTGGATCCTGTTTTTGAATCCGGAACAGAGCGGTGAGAAGGAGAAATCTATTTATGCAAAAGAAAAAATATCCATTGTTTCCAGCCGTAAAAGAACCCTTTTTCTATGGAAATATTATTTCTGGACGATCACTGGGAGATGTGGTTTACCTGGCATCCAGGAAAAAATACTGTTTCCGTCTTCAACTGGTTTTTGAATCCGGTGATGTTAGGACGGTACAGAGAACCTCATCTGACAAGCAGACGGCCCGTATGGAAAGGGATCTTGCACTGATGCACATTGCCAGGGGAACTTTCATCCCTTTTTCTTATACAGTCAGGGAATTCTACGAATACTGGTTTTATCATCATATGATCGGAGAAAAACGAATTTCCTATAATACCTATACTTCTTATCGCAGCATCTTGAATAATCATATCCTTCCCGTGATCGGACACCAAAAACTTGATTGTCTGCAGAGAAAAGACCTGATCCGGGCATTACGGAAGATTCCTTCAAGAAATGTACAGCGTACCGCCATCGGAATGATATCAGGGTCTCTGCGCTATGCACAGGAACGGAGTTATTTTCCAGTAAACATATACAGCGGTCTCAATTATGAATTAAAGAAATCCGGTCTTTTTCAAAAAGAAACGAAAACAGAAGCAAACGTATATACAGTAGAACAGGATGCGCATCTTTTACATCTCTGCCGGAAACAGGAACCACAGATCTATCTTCCTATGCTTCTTGCCGTTACTGCCGGTCTCAGAGTATCGGAGGCGATCGGACTGAAATATGAAGATATTGATTTTCTTAATAAAAAACTTACCGTGACACGTCAGCTCGGAAGAAGTCTGTATCCGGAAAACTCTCATATAGAGCGGCCAGCATTGTCGCAGGAAATCCAGCTGAAAACAGCGAGGAGCCACCGGCAGGTAGAACTGGCAGACTTTGTCCTTGACGAGATTCTGCTGGAACGGCAGCGGTATGAAAAACGCAAAGCAGAAGATCCAGGCTTTCAGAATCTGGGATATATCTGCTGCCAGAAAGATGGACGCTGCTATAATCGCAGATTTTATACAGATGCTTATAATCGGATTCTGCAACAATGTGAATTTCCAAGACTTGAATGGAGAAAATTCCGTAATACCTATGCGACAATTCTGTCTGATTATCAGGTCCATATCAAAACAATTTCTCAGTGTCTGGGACATTACAGCCCGGATTTCACCAAGAAAGTTTACGTGTTTGTAAAAGAGCCGGACGTTTATGACATTTCTCACGCAATCGGGGAATATGTTTCTACGAACCGTCTTCTACCTGTTCCCCGTAGCTGGAAAGAAACAGATGTCTACCTGCTCCCAGGAGATTCCGTCTACAGGGAATATTTTTTGAATAATTTTTATTCCATTTAAAACATCACTGGTAATATAAATTTCATAGTGGAAAGTTCTCCCTGCGGTTCCGCAATCTGCTGACACAGGGTCAGCATCCGGCTGGGGTTTGTATAACCAAAGAGCTCCATGATCCTTTTAATATGCTTTTCTTCTTTTATAAGACTGGCAAGATACATATAGCGAAGATCTCCCATTGTGATACCAGGCAGGCCTGCAGCCTGCGTAATCTTTTTCAATCTGGTGTTTAATGCTGGAAGTGTCTTTGTCTTTCCGTATGGTCCAAGACAAAGAACATCTTTTTCAGCCAGGCCTGGATATTTTTTATGGATGCGCTCATTCTGAGATTTTCTGCATTTAATTTCATCAAAAAGGAAATCTGGCACAGGTAGGGTGCGGTAGTTACTTTCACCACGGAGCTTTCTGTTACTGTATTTTTCTTGTCCTGCTTTTGATTCATAATGCTCATTGGTACTATAATTTCTGATATGCATCCCAGTTACGGTAACAGTACCTGCTCTCAGATCAAAACTGTCATACTTAAGGTTCAGGATTTCCCCGGCTTTCAGTCCGCAGTAAAGTGCCAGGGCAAATTCAAGATAATGGGAAGCCGTATCATTTTTTGCAGCTGACAGGAAACAGGAAAGCTGTTCCGGCGTATAAAGGATCAATTCTTTCTCAATTGCAGAATAATTTTTCAAATCCAGGAAAAGCCACAGATTTCCAATTTTGTTTCCAAGCCCATTTGTTATGAGAATACGGAGAAAACGGTGTAAAGAAGCTGCCGTATTTTCGCTTTTTATGCTCACACGTTCCAAAAGTGCATTCAGGAATATCGCATATGTCTTTTCCACGGGCAGCCCCATAGCTGGAAGATTCGGCTCAATAACACTAAAAATCATCTAGCGGTAGTAAGCATCTGTACTGCTGCTGGTTGAAGTGGGAAGGTAATTGTTGTAGTACCAGTATTCCAGGTAATCTTCCAAAGTGATGCCTTCTTTCTTTTCGGTTGTTTCTTTCATGTCTTTTTTCTTTTCTGTCATCAGCCATTACAGGCCGTTTTTTGGTCAGTTATAAGCGGATTTAATTTCTGCTTTTAACTCTTACATTACTGATATGTATGATTTGCATTCTATTATCCCTCCATTTTTATCAATTTTTGACAAAATGAAAAAATTTTTTACTTAGAATATTCCGAAATGAAAAAAGACAAATTTTAGCACTTTGGAAAAAGCAAACGACTTCCCTTGAATTTATGAAATGACCTGTATTATAATAGGATAATTAAC
>OLGO01001527.1_pt1 | contig 14650 bp, 12 predicted proteins | sample 1605861 | NCBI WGS metagenome assembly OLGO01 (sample SAMN03283253) | human gut metagenome | biome: human-associated habitat; material: feces | host: Homo sapiens | place: USA | collected 2013
CGCAGGTGCCGTGCCGCAGCCGCCGGAGCGGTGCTTAAGCCGTAAGGCGGGAATTGCGCGGTGTTGCCTTTGGTTATTTGGCGATGGTCACGCCAGATTCAACCGCTTCGTCATGAGCCACTGGGTCAGTGCCCACAGCAGGGCATCGACAAGGGCAATCAGCGCAAAGACGGCGATGAGTACGATAACGCCCAAGGTATTGTCGGGACCGAAAAACGACGCGGCGCTGAAGCCGGTATTGTTAAGGTACTTATACCCGCGGAACGCGACAAAGACTGCCGCCACAAGGGCTGCCATCTGCCCGATAAAGCCGATGACAAAGTAGGCGGCAATGCTGATGAGCAGGCGCTGCTGGGTAAACTGCGCGGCAAAGGCACAGGCCAGATATGCGTGCAGCAGTGCGCCCGCGATAAGGGCCAGTATAATCAAAAGCATTGCAGACCAGATGGCGACATCCTCGGCAGTGACGCGGCTGAAATCAGATGCAAACCCGCCGCCACTGACAGTATCGGTAGTCAGCATGCCGCAAAGTGTAAGAAATACCATGCCAAACAGCGTCCATACCGTGCCGCAGATGACCTTAGCAGCAATGTGCTGCCAAATGGGCACGGGCAGAGCCAGCATCAAGTACCCGCGCTCGCCCAACAGGCGGTAAAACTGCTGAATTTCAATAAAAAAGCAGATGGCAAGCACAACAAGAAGGCTTACGGCAGATGCCAGTGCCAGCAAGGCCATGGCGACCCCGGCCAGCGGCAGCCTGTCGGAGGTGTTCTGGACAAAATGGCTCAGAATATTGGTAAAAATGTTCAGCACAAGCACGCCCGCCGCAATGGGCAGAACAACACGGCCTGTGGATTTGAACTCATAACGTAAAAGCTTCGTCAGCATTTGTAAACCTCCCGGAAGTAAGCGTCCACGCTCTCCCCTGTTTCCTCGCGCAGCTCGTCGACGGCGACCTGGCGCAGGACCTTGCCGTCCTGTAAAAGAATGACCTCGTCCAGCACCTTTTCAATGTCGCCGATGAGGTGCGTGGACAGCATAAGCGCGGCATCCTCACTGTAGTTGTGCATGATGGTGCTTAAAATGTAGTCGCGGGCGGCGGGGTCCACGCCGCCCAGAGGCTCATCCAGCAGGTAGAGCTTGGCGGCACGGCTCATCGTCAGGCAGAGCTGCATCTTTTCCTGTGTGCCTTTGCTCATGGAATCGATTTTGTCCCGCCCGCCGATATGCAGGTCGGCCAGCATGGCGTTTGCCTTGACTTTGTCAAAATCGGTGAAGAAATCCGCGTACAGGCTTACGGCATCGTCGGCGGTGAACTCCGTCGGCAGGGCCATACGGTCCGGCAGATAGCTGGTGACGGCCTTGGTGAAAACGCCGACAGGAACTTTATCAATAATGACGCTGCCCGCCGTGGGCTGCAAAAGCCCGGCAGAGATTTTCATAAGCGTTGTTTTGCCGCTGCCGTTGGGGCCAAGCAGGCCAACGAGCTTGCCCGGCGTGACGGCAAAGTCCACGCCGTTCAGCGCAGCGGTGCGGCCATAGCGCTTGGTCAGGCCGTGTACCTCATAAATTGCATCCATGGTTTACTCCTTTTTTGGTGCCTGCTGTGCGGTCTCGCGCAACAGGGTCTCGATTTCGGCTTCGGTCAGGCCGAGGGCCTGCATCTGGTGCAGAAACTCCGCCGCCAGCGTGCCGGCGCGCCGACGGCGCAAGGCCTGCAGGGCAGTGTCATCCGCTGTGACGGTGCGCCCGGCGGTGCGCTGCGCCTGCAAAAGGCCGCGGCTTTCCAGCTCCTGCAAAGCGCGCTGCATGGTGTTGGGGTTGACCCCGGCGTCAGCGGCCAGCTCCCGCACGGGCGGAATGCGGCTGCCGGGCGGGAACTCCCCCGCGACGAGGGCAAGCTCCAACTGCTCGACCAGCTGCACATAGACCGGGCGGCCCGCAGTAATGTTCCAGTTCATGGTGTTTTATGCTCCTTTGTATTATTGTGTTAAGAGCTTAATACAATAATACACGCAGGATACAGCTTTGTCAATAGAAAAAATAAAAAAAATCCCCCGCCGGGCTGGCGGAGGAAATATTACATGATACAACGTCAGGGAATGTGATCCTCGATCCATGTCAACACGTAGTCGAACACCTCGTCGCGGTTTGTCTCGTTGTGCAGCTCGTGGCGGCCTCCTTCAAAAATCTGGCAGGTCAGATCCCTGACACCGGCATCGCCCAGCATGGCCCAGACCTTGCGCACGCCGCTGCCGTAGTCGCCGACGGGGTCGCAGTCACCGGCAATCAGCAGCACGGGCAGATCCTTGTCAATAGCCTGTGCCCATGCCTTTGTGCTGACGTGGTTGAGCGTCGCGAGCATCTCGCGGTAGGTCGCAGCGGTAAACCGGAAGGTGCACAGCCCGTCGGCGTCATAGGCTTTCACAACGCTTTTATCGCGGGAAAGCCAGGCGTTGGGCGACTGCGCGTTCTCGATTTTCCTGCAATAGCTGCCGAAGTTCAGCTTGACCATCAGCGGCGAGACATAGCGCGGCCCCTTGACGCGGGCAATCAGCCCGGCCAGCCGCTGGCCGACGACATTCATAAAGCTGGGGCCTGCTGTGCCGGAAATGACCAGCGCCGTGATGCTTTCCGGCCACTTCTCGGCGTACCAGCGCGCGTAAAAGCTGCCCATGCTGTGGCCGTAGAGGATGATGGGCGTATCGGGAAAACGCTCGTGCAGGATACGGTTCATCGTGTGCAGGTCGTTCAGGAGGTGGCAACAGCCATTCGGCTCACCGTAGTGGCCGTGCTCCCCTGCCTGGGCGGTGTCACCGTGGCCGAGGTGGTCGTTGCCCGCCAGCGCAATGCCGTGGGCAGCGTAGAACTCGGCCATCGGTGCATAGCGGCGCACATATTCGCACATGCCGTGGCTGAGCTGAAGGACAGCCCGCACAGGCTGACCGGGTACAGTGTAGAGGAATGCGGAGGAGGTGTGCTTTCCGTCCGACGACGGGAAGGTGATGGCTTCGCAGTGGAGGTTGGCCATGATTACAGTTCTCCTTTGATTTTTTTCCAGTATTGTGCGAAAGCCTGCTCGTTTTTATTATCGCCGGGGACATAGTACTGCCGGTCCTTGATGGCGTCGGGCAGGTATTGCTGGGCGGTCCAGTGGTTGGGGTAGTCATGCGGGTAGAGGTAGTGCTGCCCCTTGACCTTGGCGTCCGCGCCGTCGTAGTGCTTGTTTTGCAGCTGGCGCGGGATGGGCCCGGTGCGCCCGGCCTGAATGTCCGCAATGGCGGCATTGATGCCGTCGTGGGCGGAGTTGGACTTGGGCGCGGTAGCCACCAGCACCACGGCATCCGCCAGCGGCAGACGGGCCTCCGGCAGACCGACGGCGTTGGCAATGTCAACAGCGGCCTTGACGATGGGGATGATCTGCGGCCAGGCCAGGCCGACGTCCTCGCACGCGCAGACCATCAAACGGCGGCAGGCGCTGGGCAGGTCACCCGCTTCCAGCAGACGGCCCAGATAGTGCAGCGCCGCGTCGGGGTCGGAGCCGCGCATCGACTTCTGGTAGGCCGAGACGATGTCATAGTGGTCGTCGCCGAGCTTATCATACCGCATGGCCGTGCGCACGGCGACCTGCTGCACCATGTCCAGTGTGATTGTGCGGCTGCCGTTTTCTACGGGTGCAGCGGTGACGGCAAATTCCAGATTGCCCAGCGCCTTGCGCATATCGCCGCCCGCACTCTGGGCCAGGTATTCCAGCGCGTCGTCGGGAATGAGCACGGGAGACTTGTCCTCAGCCCCGAGGCGCGCAGCGGCGCTGCGCAGCCCGGTGCGGATGTCGTCGGTGGTCAGGGATTTGAACTCAAACACCGTGCAGCGGGACAGAAGCGCGTTATATACATAAAAGTATGGATTCTCGGTGGTGGAGGCAATCAGGGTGACGGTACCTTGCTCCACACATTCCAGAAGGCTCTGCTGCTGGCGCTTGTTAAAATATTGTATCTCGTCAAGATATAAAAGAATGCCGCCCGACGCGCCGAGTGTGCCGATGTCCGAGAGCACCGATTTGATGTCGCTCGTCGAGGCCGTCGTGCCGTTGAGCTTGTGCAGCTGCATACCGCTGCCCGCTGCAATGATGCTGGCAACGGTGGTTTTGCCGACGCCGGACGGGCCGTAGAAGATCATGTTGGGAATCTTGCCGCTCTCGACAGTGCGGCGGAAAACCTGATTTTTGCCGAGTAGATGCTGCTGGCCGCAGACCTCATCCAGGGTGCGCGGGCGCAGACGCTGTGCCAATGGTTCCATTTTGCATTCCTTTTTTAAGATAAGTTTGAGATAGTGTACCAAAACATCATACTTCTATACTTGATTATAACGGCTCGGCGTGGTAGAATCAAGAGAAAAGGATTGAAACGGAGAAAATGCTGTGACCAAACAAGAACTGGCTGCGATTTGTATTGCGCGCCTGAAGGCAGAATATCCCGATTCCGACTGCACGCTGGATTATGACCATGCGTGGCAGCTGCTTGTGTCGGTGCGGCTGGCGGCCCAGTGCACCGATGCCCGCGTAAACGTGGTGGTGCAGGATCTGTTTGCCAAGTACCCCGGCGTAAAAGAACTGGCTGCAGCGGATCCTGCGGATATTGAGGCCATCGTTAAGCCCTGCGGGCTGGGCCACAGCAAGGCACGGGATATTTCAGCCTGTATGCGGATGCTGCGCGACAGGTACGACTGCCATGTGCCGGATGATTTCAACGCGCTGCTTGCCCTGCCCGGCGTGGGCCGCAAGAGTGCGAATCTGATCATGGGGGACGTATTCGGCAAGCCTGCCATCGTGACGGACACCCACTGCATCCGGCTGTGCAACCGCATCGGGCTGGTGGACAACGTCAAGGAGCCGGCCAAGGTCGAGCGGGAGCTGTGGAAGATCATCCCGCCTGCGGAGGGCAACGGCTTCTGCCACCGGCTGGTGGACCATGGCCGCGCCGTGTGCACAGCCCGCACCAAGCCCTACTGCGACAAATGCTGCCTGGCGGACGTATGCCGGGCACGAAAGGAATTTTTGCATGAATAAAACGACGGAAAACCGTCTGGGCGGTGAGCTGCGCAGCCAGCAGGCAGCCCGGCGCCTGCTGGAGGAGCTGCGCCGCGGACGCTATGCAGACGCCGCCCAGCTGCCCAGCGAGCTGGAGCTGGCCGATGTTCTGGGCGTGAGCCGCACCGTGGTGCGCGATGCCCTGAGCGATCTGGAGCGCGACGGCTATGTGGAGCGTGTGCGCGGCATCGGCACCCTTGTCAACCGCGACGTGGTCCGTGTCGAGAACCGCATGGACCAGAAGCTGGAATTCAACCGCATGATCCGCTCAATTGGCCGCGTGCCCCACAGCGATAACCTGATGGTCACGCGGGAGACTGCCATGCCGGAGCTGGCCGCAAAGCTCGGCCTTGACCCGGAGCGCGAGCACACACTTGTGTTTGTGCGCCGCCGGGTACTGGCCGATGAAACGCCGGTGCTATACTCTACCGATATTCTGCCGCTGGCGCTGTTTGGCGGCAAGTGGCTGGATACGATCGATTTCAGCCGCCCGATCTTTGAGATCGTGGAGCAGCACTGCCATGTGGAGGTCACTGAGACGCTGACGACGCTGCACGCCGTGCAGGGGGTGCCCGGCATCCGCCGCCAGCTGGGGCTGCGCCCGGAGCAGGCGCTTTTGCAGCTGGATGAGATCTGCTATTCCCGCACCTGCAAGCCGGTGCTTTGCTGCCAGACCTGCTATACGGATTTCTTTGACTTTGCGATGGTGCGCAAGCTGATTTGATTTTGAACGGCACAGCGCCGTTTGGAATGAATAGAGTAAACAAAGGGGATTGTGTATGAGACATTTGATCGACCCGGCGGATTTCACGCTGGAAGAAACGCTCAGCCTGATGGACCTTGCAGACCGTATCCATGATGACCCGGCTGCCTATAAAGATGTAGCTGCCCGTAAGCGGCTGGCAACACTGTTCTACGAACCGAGCACCCGTACCCGTCTTTCGTTTGAGGCGGCCATGCTGAACCTGGGCGGTCAGGTGCTGGGCTTCCCCGATGCCGGTGTTTCCAGCGCCTCCAAGGGCGAGACCGTAGCCGATACCATCCGCGTGATCAGCTGTGTGGCAGACATTGCCGCTATGCGCCACCCCAAGGAGGGGGCACCGCTGCGCGCGTCCCGCTACAGCCGCATTCCGGTCATCAACGCCGGTGACGGCGGCCACAGCCACCCCACCCAGACGCTGCTGGACATGATGACGATCCGCCAGCGCAAGGGGCACCTGGATCATCTGACCATCGGCTTCTGCGGCGACCTCAAGTTTGGCCGCACGGTGCACAGCCTGATCAAGAGCCTGTCCCGTCTGCCGGGCATGAAGTTTGTGCTCATCTCACCCGAGGAGCTGCGCGTGCCGGATTACATCATCAGCGAGATCCTCGAGCCTAACAACATCCCCTATGTTGAGACACGCAGCATGGAGGAGGCTCTGCCCGATTTGGACGTCCTCTACATGACCCGCGTCCAGCGTGAGCGGTTCTTTAATGAAGAAGATTACATCCGCCTGAAAAACAGCTATGTCCTGACAAAGGAAAAGCTGGCTCTGGCCCCCGCGGATATGCCGGTGCTGCATCCCCTGCCCCGTGTGAATGAGATCACGCTGGACGTGGATGACGACCCGCGCGCAGCGTACTTTGACCAAGTGCAGAACGGTGTCTATATGCGCATGGCGCTGATCATGACTTTGCTGGGTCTCAAAGACCCCAAGACCGGGGAGGTAGCGTTCAATGTTGAAGGTTGATGAAATCCAGAACGGCGTGGTCATTGACCACATTACCGCAGGCACGGGTCTGGCGCTCTACCACATGATGGAGCTGGAAAAGCTGAACAATGCCAGCGTGGCCCTTTTGCAGAATGTCCGCAGCCAAAAGGACGGAAAAAAGGACATAATAAAGATCGAGGGCGATGTCAGCGAGATGGGCTTTGACGTTCTCGCCTATGTCGACCCAAAAATCTCCATCACCTTTATCCGGGACGGCAGGGTGACGGAGAAGAAACACCCCGAGCAGCCCAAGCGGCTGGTCAATGTCATCAAATGCACGAACCCGCGCTGCATCACTTCCATTGAGGAGGGCTGTGACCACATCTTTGCCCTGACGCAGAGCGGACGCTATCGCTGCATCTACTGCGAGCAGGAGTTCCGCGTAAAACCGTAAACGAGGTAACACTATGGAAAAGCCGAAATTTCACCTGAACCCTAATGAGGAAACCGTCAAAACCATCCGCGAGGGCCTCAAGCGCACGGGCGGTTACTGCCCCTGCCGCTTGCAGCACATTCCGGAGAATATCTGCATCTGCAAGGAGTTCAAGGAGCAGCTGGCCGACCCGGACTACCACGGGGCGTGCCATTGCGGGCTGTATGTGAAGGATTGAGGATTTTTCCCTTTTACAACAATTATAATAAGTAAAACGAGGTATCTGCCACGAAAAGCAGGTACCTCGTTTTGCTTATGCTACACACACGCCGCCATTGTATCCTCGGTCAGGATAATATGCCCGTCGGCGTCCACATCGGCGGTGTAAACGGTGCCGGGGTGGGCTGTACCGGCAGCGATGCGGTCCGCAAGGGCCTGCTCCACGGCACGGCTGACGGTGCGGCGCAGCTCCCGCGCACCGTAGGGCGGCACCTTGTCCCCGGCCAGCACCTTGGCTGCGGCGGGCGTGTGGTGCAGCGTGTAGCCCTGCCGGGCTGCGCGCTGCTCAAGCTCGACAAGCAGCCGGTCTGCGATTCCGGCCAGCTGCTCCGGGCCGAGCGGGTCAAAGAGGACGGTCTCATCCAGGCGCCCCATCAGCTCGGGGCGGAAAAACTCCTTAGCCTCCTGGATGGCTTGCTGGCCGCGGCGCCGGGTCTCGGCAGCGGCGGCCCCAAAGCCCAGCGGCGACGTCTGCCCGGACAGACACCGCGCACCCAGATTGGAGGTGAGCAAAATAATCGTGTTGGAAAAATCCGCCCGGCGTCCCTGGGAGTCGGTCAGATTGCCGTCCTCCAAGATTTGCAGCAGCAGGTTCTGGATGTCGCTGTGCGCCTTTTCGATTTCATCAAATAAGACAACACTGTACGGGCGGCGGCGCACGGCCTCGGTCAGCTGACCGCCCTCGTCGTGGCCGACATAGCCCGGCGGCGCGCCGAGCAGCCGCGCGACGGTATGCCGCTCCATATACTCCGACATGTCAAAGCGCAGCAGGGCTTTTTCGCTGCCGAACCAGCATTTTGCCAGCGTGCGTGCCAGCTGGGTCTTGCCGACGCCAGTCGGCCCGAGGAACAGCATAGCTCCTATGGGCCGCCCGCTCTCCCGCAGGCCGATGCGGCTGCGTCGGATGGCAGATGCCACGGCGGCCACGGCCTGCGGCTGGCCGATGACCTCGGCGGCAAGGCGCTGTTCCAGATTGGCAAGACGCTCCCTCTCGGCTTCGCCCACGCGCTCTGCGGGCACGCCGCTGGCCTTGCTGACGACCCTTGCAATATCGGCGGGGGTCAGTGCCCGGCGGTTCCCGCTGGCATCGGCAATGCGGCGGGCCGCGGCGGCTTCGTCCAGCAGGTCAATGGCCTTGTCGGGCAGATACCGCCCGGGCAGGTAACGCACGCTCAGCTCCACCGCGGCGTGGATGGCCTCGGGCGGGATGCTGACACCGTGATAGCGCTCATACCGCGGCATCAGTCCGGCCAGAATCGTTTCCGCGGCAGCAGGGGTAGGCTCCTCGACCATGACCCTTCCAAAGCGGCGCTCGAGCGCGGAATCCTTCTGGATGGTTTTGCGGTATTCCTCGGGCGTGGTCGCGCCGATGAGCTGAATTTCGCCGCGTGCCAGCATCGGCTTTAAGATGCTGGCGGCGTCAATGGCTCCCTCCGCCGCCCCGGCCCCGGCAATGAGGTGGATTTCATCGATAAACAAAATCGTTGAGCGGTCACGGTACAGTTCTTCCAACAGGTTCTTGAACCGCTCCTCAAAGTCGCCGCGGTATTTGGTGCCCGCGACCATCGACGCCATGTCCAGCGCCAGCACCCGCTTGCCGCGCAGTGCCGGGGTGATCTGCCCCGCGGCGATCCGCTGCGCCAGTGCCTCCGCCAGCGCAGACTTGCCGACACCCGGTTCACCCAGGAGGCAGGGATTGTTTTTCTGGCGGCGGCAGAGAATTTCAATCATGCGATCCAGCTCGGCATCACGGCAGAGCACCGGGTCGAGCCGCCCCTCCTGTGCGAGGCGCGTCAGGTCGCGGCCATATTTATCGCTGGGGCGGCCCGTGCGGGAGGCAGCCATCCGCGGCTGGGCGGGCAGCACAAGCTGACCGGAAAGCTGGCGGCATTCCCGCGCGGCCTGCGGCAGCTCGATGCCCAGAGCTGCCAGCCACCGGCTGGCCGTGCAGGACGAGTCCTCGAGGATGGCGCAGAGCAGGTGCTCGTTCTCCGCCCTGGCGGCACTGGCCGCGTGCGCACCCAGCACGGCAAACTCCATGGCCTTGCTCAGCTCGGGGGCAAGGTCCCGGCTGTGCAGGCGACGAGGACGGCCCGCCGCGTGGGCAGCGTTATGCTCGGCCAGGGCGGTGGATGTCACCCGCTTGCGGCGCAGAAAATCCGCCGCTGTCCCCTGTGCTGTCTGCACCAGCGCCAGCAGTAAATGGCCGGTATCCGCCTGGCTGCACCCCTGCTGCCCCGCCAGCACCAGCGCCGTGTGCACGGTGCGTGCCGCCGTGAAGGAAAAACCTTTATATCTGTAGACCCAGAACATCTGCAAATCCTCCTCTGAAAAGTACCCATTGAAAGTATAGACGCCGGGCCAATAAATAATCATCGAAATCTGGGGGATTCTGCAAGACAAATTGAGAAAACCGTGGTATAATAAACTGATTGTTTTTATTTTTACGTATGAGGTGGTTTTCAATGCACAAACTGATGCGCTACATCAAGGGCTATGAGAAGCAAGCCCTGTTAGCGCCGCTTTTCAAGATGCTGGAAGCCTGTTTTGAATTGTTTGTGCCGCTGGTCATTGCCAGCATCATCGACACGGGCATCAAAAATGAGGATGCAGCCTTCATCTGGACGCGCTGCGGCCTGCTGGTCCTGCTGGCTGCTATCGGCTTGGCCAGCAGCCTGACGGCACAGTGGTTCTCCGCAACGGCGGCGCTGGGCTTTGGCACGGCATTGCGCAAGGACCTATTCCGCCATATTGGCACGCTGAGCTACAGCGAGCTGGACGGCATCGGCACCCCGACGCTTGTCACCCGCATGACGAGCGACATCAACCAGGTACAGAACGGCGTCAACCTGACGCTGCGTCTGCTGCTGCGCTCGCCGTTCATCGTGATCGGCGCGCTTATTATGGCGTTCTCCATCAGTCCGAAGCTGACGCTGCTTTTCATCGGTGTTACGATCATGGTGTCGCTTATTATATGGGCCATCATGCGCGTGACCGTGCCCATCTACCATGAGGCCCAGAACGGCTTGGACCGTGTGACGCTGCTGACGCGCGAAAACTACGTCGGCGCGCGCGTGGTGCGTGCCTTTGCCCGCCAGGCGGACGAGCTGGCCGCCTTTGTGGAGACAAATGACCATCTGAAAAAGCTGCAATTTGCGGCAGGCCGTATTTCGGCGCTGATGAACCCGCTGACCTATCTCGTCGTCAACCTGGCCGTTGTGGCGCTGCTGCTGCGCGGCGGTGTGGAGGTCGATGCCGGTAAGCTGACGCAGGGCGAGGTCATTGCCCTTATCAACTATATGAGCCAGATCCTGCTGAGCCTGCTGCGTCTGGCGGATCTGGTCGTTTCGGTCACCCGCGCACTGGCCAGCGGCATGCGCGTCAATGAGATTCTGAACACCCACACGACAATGCAGGATCCCGGCACGGCAGAGCTGGCTGTGAACGACGCTGCCGAGGCGGCTAAGTTTGAGCACGTCACCTTCACCTACAAGGATGCCGGCGCACCGAGCCTGACGGACATCACGTTCACGGCCAGGCCCGGTGAGACCATCGGCGTCATCGGCGGTACGGGCAGCGGCAAATCGACGCTGATCGACCTGGTCTGCCGCTTCTACGATGCCGACAACGGCGGCGTTGCGCTGTTCGGCCATGATGTAAAGCAGTACAGCTTTGCACAGCTGCGCAGGCTGGTGGGCGTCGTGCCCCAGCAGGCCGTGCTGTTTACGGGTACGATCCGCGACAATATGCAGTGGGCCGCTCCCGGCGCTTCCGACGAGGAAATCTGGCAGGCGCTGGAGATAGCCCAGGCGGCGGAGTTTGTCCGCGGCAAACCTGGCATGCTGGATGCACCGGTGGAGACGGCGGGCCGCAACTTCTCCGGCGGCCAGCGCCAGCGCCTGACGATTGCCCGCGCGCTGGTACCAAAGCCGAAGATCCTGATTCTGGATGACAGTGCCTCGGCGCTGGATTTTGCAACGGACGCAGCCCTGCGCAAGGCAATCAAAGAGGAAACGCACGGCATGACCGTGTTTATCGTCTCCCAGCGCGCGGCCAGCGTGCAGCGCGCCGACCACATTCTGGTGCTGGATGACGGCAAGCTGGTTGGCGACGCGCCCCATGCCGAGCTGCTGCGCAGCTGCGAGGTCTATAAGGAAATCTGCCTGAGCCAGTTGAGCAAGGAGGAGGTGGCAAAGACGCTATGAGCAAGACAAAGCAAAAGCTGGACCAGAATACGATCCATCGCGTCCTGAAGCTGATCCGCCCCTACACCGGCATGGTCATTCTGACGCTGACCCTTGCGCTGATCACAGTGGTCACGACTCTGCTGGCCCCGGTACTGTCCGGCAAGGCCGTGGATATGATCCTGGGACCCGGTCAGGTTGATTTTGCAGGCCTTGGCAAAATTGCGATAGCGATGGCTGCCACGATTGCCTGCACAGCGCTGGCCCAGTGGCTGATGAATGTCGTCAATAACCGCATTACCTTTCAGGTCGTGCGTGATATGCGTGTCCGTGCGTTTGAGCAGCTGGAGATTCTGCCGCTCAAATATATGGATGCCCACCGCCCCGGCGATGCTATCAGCCGCATTACCACCGACGTGGAGCAGTTCAGCGACGGTCTGCTGATGGGCTTTACCCAGCTGTTCACCGGCGTGCTGACGATTTTGGGCACGCTGGGAGTCATGCTGTTCATCGACTGGCGCATAGCGCTGGTCGTTGTGGCGTTGACGCCGCTGTCGATTTTCGTCGCGCGGTTCATTGCCACCCACACCTATTCTATGTTCAAGGTGCAGAGCGAGACCCGCGCCGAAATGACGAGTCTGGTCGAAGAACTGGTCGGCAACGAGCATCTTGTCCGCGCGTTCGGCTATGAGCGCCGCGCCGAGGAACGCTTCGATAAGATCAACCTCGATTTGCAGAAGTGCAGCGTCAAGGCGACGTTCTTCTCCTCTACTACGAACCCCTGCACCCGCTTTGTGAATGCGCTGGTCTACGCCGCCGTCGGCGTGCTGGGTGCGTTCGTCGCCATTGCTGGCGGCATCACGGTGGGCCAGTTGTCGGTCTTTCTGAACTACGCCAACCAGTACACGAAGCCGTTCAATGACATTTCGGACGTTATGACCGAACTGCAGAACGCGCTGGCCTGTGCGCAGCGCGTGTTTGACCTGATCGACGAGACGCCCATCGTGCCCGATGGCCCGGATGCTGTTGCCCTGCCCCACGGCGCGGGCAGCGTGGAGTTTGACCACGTCAGGTTCCGCTATGTGGACGATGTGCCGCTGATCGAGGATATGAACCTGAAGGTTGCGCCGGGTCAGCGCATTGCCCTGGTCGGCCCCACGGGCTGCGGCAAGACGACACTGGTCAATCTGCTGATGCGGTTTTATGAGATCAACGGCGGTACGCTGCGCGTCGACGGGTATTCCATCGACAATGTGACCCGCGACAGCCTGCGCGGCAACTTGGGCATGGTGCTGCAGGAGACCTGGCTGAAAGCCGGTACGATTGCGGAGAATATCGCCTACGGAAAGCCGGATGCGACCCGCGAGGAGATCATCGCCGCGGCCAAGAAGGCGCACGCCCATAGCTTTATCTGCCGCCTGCCCAACGGGTACGACACGCAGGTAGCCGAGGACGGCGGCAACATCAGCCAGGGCCAGCGGCAGCTGCTCTGCATTGCCCGTGTCATGCTGCGACGCCCGCCGATTTTGATTCTGGATGAGGCAACGTCCAGCATCGACACCCGTACCGAGGTGCTGGTGCAGGATGCCTTTGAGGAACTGATGAAGGGCCGCACGAGCTTTATCGTGGCCCATCGCCTGTCTACCATCAAGAACGCTGACCAGATCCTGGTCATGAAGGCCGGCAACATCATTGAGCGCGGAACCCACGAAGAACTGCTGGCGCAGGGCGGCTTCTACAAGCAGCTGTACGAGAGCCAGTTCGCCAAGGCATAAAACCGTACACCGGGAAAGAAATAGGAGGATGTATTATGAGTCACATTATCATTCCGGAAGGATACCAAAGCCTTTTGGGGTTGTATGACACCCAGAAGGCCATCGGCCTCATCAAGACGATCTTTCAGGAGAAGCTCTGCATGGCGCTGCACCTCAAGCGCGTCACGGCTCCCCTGTTTGTCATGCAGGGCAGCGGCCTGAACGACGACCTGAACGGCGTCGAGCGCCCTGTTTCGTTCGATGTGCCCAGCCTGAACGAACAGGCCGAGGTCGTCCACAGTCTGGCTAAGTGGAAGCGCTACGCCCTGTACAAGTACGGCTTCCGCCCCGGTCAGGGCATTGTGACCGATATGAACGCCGTCCGCCGCGACGAGGAGCTGGACAACCTGCACAGCATCTACGTGGACCAGTGGGACTGGGAGCGCGTTATCACTGCCGACCAGCGCACGCTGGAATTTCTGCAGGAGACCGTGCGGGACATCGTGGACGCTGTCTGCGCAACGTCTGACGAACTGCGCTGGAAGTTCCCCGAGCTGAAAAACAACATCCACCTGGACCGCGAGGTGGCATTTATCACGACGCAGGAGCTCGAGGACAGATACCCGGACTTCACGCCGAAGCAGCGCGAGAATGCCTTTGCCAAAGAGCATGGAACCGTCTGCATCATGCAGATCGGCGGCAGGCTCAAGAGCGGCCAGCCCCACGACGGGCGCGCGCCCGACTATGATGACTGGACGCTGAACTGCGACATCCTGTTCTGGCACAAGCCGCTGGACTGCGCACTGGAGCTGTCCAGTATGGGTATCCGCGTTGATGCCGACGCCCTGCGCCGCCAGCTGGACGCCGCAGGCTGCCCGCAGCGCGCGGAGCTGCCCTTCCACAAACTGCTGCTGGATGGCACCCTGCCCCTGACAATAGGCGGCGGCATTGGCCAGAGCCGCCTGTGCATGCTGCTGCTGGGCAAGGCCCATGTCGGCGAGGTTCAGGTCAGCCTGTGGGATGACGCTACGGTACAGGCATGCAGGAATTCGGGCGTGGAGCTGCTGTAACCCTTGACAAACCCCTGCCGATTGTGATATTATATTAGAGTTCCCGCTAGTATAGCACAATTGGCAGTGCAGCTGATTTGTAATCAGCAGGTTGCAGGTTCGATTCCTGTCACTCGCACCAATCAAATTATAAAGCTGTAGAATCGT
>OLGO01001534.1_pt1 | contig 14581 bp, 10 predicted proteins | sample 1605861 | NCBI WGS metagenome assembly OLGO01 (sample SAMN03283253) | human gut metagenome | biome: human-associated habitat; material: feces | host: Homo sapiens | place: USA | collected 2013
CATGACCGCCGCAACATGGTAGATGTAAAAAGTATCGCTATCTAACCCCAGCAAAATAACCACCGGCTATGCCGGTGAGGTTGAAAAGCTTATAGCAAAAAACCTCCAATGTTATAATGAAGTTGGTCCGTCAAACCCACACATTAAAACAAGGGAGGTATCCAAATGGATAATCAAAGTTTAGCACATACGTCATGGAACTGCAAATATCACATAGTATTTGCAATGCCGCTCCATATAGCGAAGCATTAAAGAATATTCGTATGAGCGAAGGAATGTCTCAGAGGGCGTTTGCGGAGCATATAGGGGTTATCCAAAGTTATATACTATAAGTTCGAATCTAGGCATCGTAGGCCGTCCAGAAATGTATATCAGAGAATGGTTGATACTCTAAGCCACACCCATCCACATCATTCACTTTTTGTACAGAATAAGTTACAATCAAAGTAAAAACAGACGATTGATTGGAGGTACTATTATGGTTCAGAAATTAACTTACACCCAATACGGCGATTACTACATCCCTGACATCCGATTGGCACACACGGTAACTCAGCTCCTTGGTAAATATGGCAGGATGCGCAGAGCATTCTTAGAGCAAAACAAGCCGATGCTTTTTAGTGAAATGGTTTTGACAGAAACGCTGTTTTCGCACCTGTGGGAAGTACAGCAGACTTGTGAGAAGCGAATGGAGTTGTTGATGGCGGATTTGTTGGTGAAGAATCCAGCACCGGACAAAGCAACACAGCAGCTTGCATGGGCAGCTCATATGAATAGCCTGAAAGCACAGGCTGAGGAATTAGTGGTCTCAGAGCTGATTTACAGCTGAAGCAAATGATTTATGACGAAGGCTGGCCGATTGATTTGGCCAGCCTTTTTCTATGTGGATTCACAACTCTTGAATTGTGCTTTTGATAATTCCAGAATTGTGATATTAATAATACTGATTATAGTGATACTGATCCTTTCCTATCCGTTTGGGAATGGGATTAGTATCACTTTTTATTTTCTGCTGTTGCTTATAATCCGTTGATTTATAGACCGTGTACTTTATAAAATTATTATGTAGGAGGTACTGGTTTATGATTAGGGAACAATTGGGACAAAGAATTAAAGAATTACGTAATGCTACTGGATTAAGCCAAGAACGATTTGCACTTCAGATTGGAATGGATAGAACATATTTTGCATCTGTTGAAGCTGGGCGTAGAAATATTTCTATATGCAATATCAAAAAGATAGCTGACGGTCTTGGCATATCTTTAAGCGACTTATTTAAGGATCTGTAGGAGGAAAAAATGATATACGATATTACACAAGAACTAAGAGATTTTACCTACATTACCAGCGTCTATAAATGCATTGCCGCCTACAATCTGAAGGGGCATCAAATTGGTAGAAAAATTGGTGATATGCTTGAAATTCTCACTATGGGTGGTGTTTATCAGAATCCGGCGTTACTTTCAAGATTAGATACCGAGGGCAAACTGGAAGGTTACACTACTGCCGGTCATAAAGTAGAGTTTGGCTTTTACAAGAACGTACGTAAAAAACAAGGCTTATTTGGTGCCGTAGAATGTAAATGCGTAGGTGTCGAGGAAACAACAGCTGGAAAAGGTCAGAATTGTTTGCGAAAGATAAAGGTTGGTAATAGTTTTTCGATTGATTTTAATGGTCGCTGGATGAACACTCAAATCTCTCAGAAAATCAAGCTACTCAATCAAACTGCGGAAGGAATAACTGTTGAATTAACAAATTCAAAAAATGCTTCAGTATATCAGATTCCGATGAAAATCGGAGATAATATTAAACTGATCATTGATGAAAATCAAAATGTGCTCCATACAACACCACATGGTAACATGCTTGAAGAAATCCCCGGGCTTATCAGGATATGCAAAACGATTAAATTCGATAAGGTAGATAGTGGTGTTTATCAATTTTCACTCTATAACTGTCTAACTGGCCCTCAGACGATAGAAAAGGCCAAGCAGGCATCTTTAGTCGCAATGGATCTTAGAAAGAAAATTGATGGCCGTTGGGGCAAAGAAGAACTTATACCAGAACAAAAACATATGAACTTCTTGCATGTAGTATGTGAATTTTCGCATTGGGAAGAAAAATCAAGAAATGTCATCACCACATGCATCGACCATAATATTATCGTTGCAGATGCAGTGCTAATCAAAGCATTTGAAGTTTTCGAAGCAAGATTTGGTATAGACCATATGTTGGATAAAATCAGCAAAAATCAATATGTTGCTAATGCAGATGTAAGAGAAGCTATTAGCACTGTTTTTGAGCATTTCGAAAATCACATTTTCTATGATATTGCGCTTAAATCTTATGTGAAATTTGATTGTCAAGATGAGAAGCTGGTTGTGACACCTATTTAATGCTATTTTCAAACTTTGTTTCTATTAGCTGTTGATGTAATAAACGAACATGCAGAGGATCTGTGATCCACTGCATGTTCGTTGTTTTTAGGGTTTTTTGAAAAAAATGATAGCGTCCTGCTTGCCATCTTCCTTATCAGTATAATCAGCTCTGTAACGATATGCATATCGTCCCATCCCATAAGCAGTACTTCTATATGTAACTTTATCAACGACAAAGCCCATATTTTCCATTCCGTGAATAAGCATTTTGTGAACGGAAAACAATTCTTTGTTTATAGTGCAATCACCAATTACAACGCAGCAATATCCACCAGTTCTAAGAGAATCAAAGATTATCTTATATGCATCCAGATTATGCTTGAAATAATTGTTCACAAAAGAATCTTTCGTGGCAGGGTAAGATCGGATCTCGTCCGATTTGATCTCTTGATATGATAACTTTCCGAAAATTTCATCAAATCCAAATGCCCATAAGAATTTCAGTTTATATACGGGTATGTAATCAAAGCAGTTCAAATACGGTGGATGGGATACAACCAATCCTAATTCTTTTGAGTATTGACAGCTCAGTTCGGAAATAAAGTTACTTACACTTGAATAATCGCTGTTATCACAGATTGTTGTTTGTGATAAAATGCTGGAACTGGTTACAGTGTTCCAAGATGTCATTGTTGAAATCATTTCAGTGATCTTTTTTTCGAATGCCTCTATTGCATCTCGCTTTCTCTTCTTAGGGTTCACATGAGGACGAACCTCTGCATCATGCGCTCTGGATACTCTTCTAATAATTGCAAAGAACCCGAGAGCAAAAAATGATCTATATTCATCTTGTGGCATAGTGAGCAAAAAGTATTTAATTACAGAAAGTTGATGAATGGTTTCTTCATCAAACCACTTGTCTATATCTGGAAAATCGAAATAAACCTGTTTGTTAATTTTAGAAATTCCTTGTAAATCTGCATCATCTAAACCGTTTGGCAATAAGAAGTTGATTTGATTATCTGTTGATGATGAACTCTTAATTTTTAATAGCAAGATGGAAAATATGTCTTTGAGCTTACCGACATCGTAATTATATGTCTTTACATTGGCGGCCAAAACACCGAAAGGATTTATATCTATTCCGCCAGAATGAAAACCTGCTATTTTGGATTCTACCGTGGTAGTTCCTGAACCGTTGTAATTGTCGAAAATAAAATCTTTCTCAGAGCTGATCTTTTGTTCGGCCACTAAGGTTTCGATTATGTATTTGGCAATTTTAGAAGGAAATTTCCCGTAATACCTAAAATAATCATGTGTCAAATAAGATAATTCAGATATTGTTTCACTTACATCTAAGAAATCCGTATGATAAAAATCAGATACCTTAAATTGGGCATCTGCAATATAATCTGCAACAGTATTGTTTTGTATGCTTTGCCAGTTCATTGTATAATCCTCCGTCAAGAATATTCTTGATTTTTCATGATTATTATACAGAAAGGTATCTCGAAAATCAATTGTCTTTAGCCGGAATAATTGTATTCCTTTTAGAACACAGCAATGGGAGTATAGAACTTCATATTTTTGTAACGATTAAAAAATCGTGCTGCCAATATCACAGATATTGTTCGAGGAGTCACAGGGATGTTTGCCCTGGCAAGCAATTTTGCGTAGATTGTTCCGGAGGGAAATTTGCAAAATGAGCGAAGTGGTACCACCTTGTCCTGCTTGCCAATTTATATTTCTTCGTATCACTTCGGACCAAGTTGGTCTGAAGTTGCAGAACAACTTCCAGACAACTCGTCGGGAATAAAAAATTAACTTCTGCTCAATTTGGGCAGAAGTTAAAATTGTTATTGGCACCATCGACTTCGTGCAATGGATTGCACGAGGTAACTTCTCGCCAATTTGGCGAGAGGTGCGGTATCTGGTATTTCACTTGTACCCAAGTTGGGCACAAGTTCAAAAAAGCAAAAAGATGATTTCAGCTTGTGGACGAATTGGCTACAGGTGGTGCAAAGAAATTATTCCCAAGTTGGGAATGATTTTGACCGATATTTTGACCTTTCACAAATTGGCAAGCAGTGCAAACCTGTACAGATTTACTCATTTCAGAAAAATCACCTTCGGATGCTTTTTCGAAAATTGCTTGTTGGGGCAACATCCCCAATCCCCTTCGAACATCATCTTCGATGATGGCTGCTCGTTCATTCTGAACGTTTTAATGAAATCTTTTTTAGAAAAAACACTTCGACGCAATTTGCACCGAAGTAAAAAAGTATTGACACCTGTCGACAAACTTGTGTTTTTATCGACCGTCAAGTATAATAAGCACAGACAATTAAATAGAGTTTGCGGATATTCTTCGTAATATGTTTATTTACGGGCATGGAACCCGATTTGAGTCAGACTTATACGAATGGACGCCGCAATCCTTCGGTGTATGTGGGATGTTACATGGAACTGTCAGAAGTACAAGAGTTTCTTGTGCTTGGTTTTGGCGCTCTGTGTAATAGCTCATTTTTGTTTGTTCCACTTCCGCCCAATTTGGTCGGAAGTTAGGAACAGACCAATGAAGAAACGGAGGAAAGTATTTGATCGCAGTTATTCACAAAGGCAAAAATTATGAAGAAGTAATGGAAAGATTTCAGCATAAATGAGCTGAATTTGTTGCTCAGGAAATTCGCTCATTCGATGCGGAGACCCTGCACTGTTTGATTCGGATGGTGCGTGGCTTCGGTCGCGCACTTTTTTATTAAATCGAGATACACCTATAGCAATACATACTAAAAGAAATAGTGCAAGAATGACTGTTTGATATATGAGGGATACAATGGACGGTACAATAAGCGAAAAAATTTTCCTTGACCTAAGTGTTGGGGAAACTGAATTTAATTTTTCAACATCTATTGCCGACGCAATAGTAAGAGCCGAAGCAGAACTTGTAGATTTAAATGAAACGGTAGATTCAATTAAAGGACTGAAACCAGATTGCGATAAGCTGGATTATATTCTGGCGGCAAGTTCTGGTGCCTTGTGCGGTATTATCGATATCTTTTTGGTGGGAAAGCCTGGTGAATCACCACTCGGAGATATTACAGATAAATGGTTTGCAGCCAGAACGATGGACTTTGCAAAGTTATGCCATCCAGATAAAAAGAATTTTGATAGCTTCGATTCTGCATTAAGATTTTTAGAAAAGGAATTCAAAGTTCCTTATGATCAGACAGGTCTTGGTGATGCTGGAAGGGCCGTTTTTGATTTGACTGCTAAAAACCATCATTTCAGATCGCTGGCGCACAATCCGAGCTTGTTAGGATTGTTCTTCTCTATTCTTGACCAGTTCAGCAATACATCCCATTTTGTTACAGACGGTCAGCTTATTTCCCTGCAGCAAGCTGATGAAAAATGGGAGTTACAAGGCAGCAATATTCCAAGCAAACTGTTTTGTGGTTTTGCAAATTATATAGGACATCTTATTTCTGATGTGTCTGGCTCATCGTCCAGTGCAGCTAAAGGAAACCGAGGCACAGGCCTTCCTTCTCCGTTATGGACATGGGCTAATGATATTATTGCCATAAAATCCAAATTGGGTCTCAAAGTAACTGAAACAGACAAGGCTATGAACGAGCTGGCTTTGAACATTTTTGAAAAAGGTTATGATACCCGATTTCAGACTGCACAGGCAATACCTGTGTTTTTGAACGAGCTACTTGTCAGACTTATCTATGCTATTCGTCGTTTGTTTAGATACTTCTCTAACACACCAAAAACAGAGCGTTCCTTAGCACTCATGTGGAAGACATGTGAGCCGTTTTCAAATGCTACGGTTAAGCGAATGCTGACTGTTGCACATGGCACATTCTGTTTGGTGGATATTGGTGACGCAGTAGGCAGATCGTTAGTGGCTGGCGGAGGAACCTTCAATGCGGCAGAATTTGTCCTGCGACTCAATGTTGTCGGGGTGGGCCGATTTGCGATATCTCTCTACGGCGAAGCAAGAAGAACAATCACCTACAATCACGCGAAGCGAGAGTCGGATTTTGCTGCAAAGGAAATCGTAATCGTTACCAATTACATGGAGGGACTCAAAATACTGGCTCGTCAGTACGATGATAGTCACCTGCTGATGTTCGTCAGCGATTTTGAAAAAAGCGATGCCTATGTAGAGGCCTTTGGAAAATCAGCAAAATTAGGAGAATTGCGCAATGTTCCATCAAATAAAATTTTGAAAAGTAAGTCGGACATCGACAACTACTTTGGAAGAAAAAGAAATGGCTAAGAAGTTATCTAAACTTCAAATGGCGCAGCAGAAAGCCGAAGCTGCTGCGAAGAAAACAAATCAAAAAATCAATGAACTTGGCAAACATACCAGTGCGTTGTACACTTCATTGACCACGATACAGTCTTTGTTTGACTGTATTCGTAATGTGCCTGAAGAGAAGATGCTGAAGTATGAAAAACTGAAAGTCATCCGAGTGAACTGGAAACAGCAGGCCGAGAAAATTGAATTGGAATATAAAAAGGCCGAGGTAAAGACCGCAGGCCAAGGTGCCGCAGGCGTTGGTGCCGGTGTTGCTGTTGCAGCACTTGGTCCTACAGCTGCTATGGGTATTGCGACTACTTTTGGTGTGGCTTCTACTGGTACAGCAATATCTGCTTTGAGTGGTGCTGCGTCTACTAATGCAGCATTGGCATGGTTAGGCGGTGGCGCTTTGGCAGCTGGTGGCGGTGGAATGGCTGCAGGTAGTGCATTTTTAGCACTTGCGGGACCGGTCGGCTGGGCGATTGCAGGTGTTTCCGTTGTCGCAAGCGGCTTGATGTTTTTTAAGACGAAAAGTGATAAGGAGCGACTGGAAAATGTATATACGCTTATCAGCAATCGTGACACCAAATCGTATGAGCTTGCTATCGTTGAATTAAGTGAGAGAATTACAAGAATTGTGGACGAGTCTGGTAAATTGAATGATGCCATTGCAAAGATTGAAACCTTCGGAACAGACTATACCCAGATGACAGAAGAACAGCAGTATGAACTGGGAGCCTATGTTAATTTGATGGAGGCATCTACCATGTTGATTGTGAATCCTATCTTGGGTCTGCAGCCTAAATATTCTAAACAGGACTTCGATAAGCTATGTGCAGCAGAAAGCGATTTGTTTAAGCGCTATTTCAAGGAACACAAAACAATGGTTATTTCTATGGTCAATTTGCTTTATAAAGTCAAGCTCGATGATAAGGACAAAAAATTGCTGGCTAAGTCTTTGAAGAAAAATAAAGAATTTTTAGTCTCAGTGCAGATGATCAAAAAGGAATTTGACGCTGACGATATTACAATGATTGAAAGAGCGTTAAATTACAAATACAGTACATAACATATTAAAAAATGCCTTACCGTTGAAACCAATCAGCGGTAAGGCATTTTTTGTCTAATGAAATCTATATATGTCAGCAGTATATCAATTCGATTATAGCAATCTCTTTTGCACGATTACGTATGTTGTTCATAGCTCCGACCCATGCCAGTTGATTAACAGATTTCATAGATTCTGTCACACCCTCAGCAACTTTCATCTGCTCGATAATGACCTCCAGACGGTTCTGTGATTGCTCGTTCAAATCAGCCCAGATAAGTCCAGAGCGTACCATCAAGGCACAGCGTATCAAACAGGATGGGGTTATGTTCCCTGAGATATTCTCTGTGCATCCTTCCCCAACGACCAATAGGTCTTGTTTCTTCCGGTAAGCGAATATCGGGAATATAATAGTCACCGCAGCGAATATAGTTCAGTTCTTGCATCGTATGTTCCTCCAATCAAAGTTCAAAAATGTGTTGATGATGAAAAAAGGCGATACCTGGTTGTTAAAACCAGGTATCGCCTTTTTTCTTGTCACACTCTGTACGGCAGCTACCCTATGTCAGTAAAGTTCTCATACTGTCTTATTGGAAGCTGCCGAGGCAGGCGGTTTTTTGCAGTTCGGGTACCAGTTGCAAGACTTTCAGACAGGCGTATTCACTTATAACAAAAATGTCTTGCGGGGGGGACAAATATGGTATTATATCAAAAATAAACTATATAGATAGTATTAAGTATTAGGAATAAGAAATTATCAAAACAAGAATTAATTAAAATATTGCGAAAGTAGACATGACAAGTAAGGTTTTCACCAAGGCGTTGCGACCCTCCGCCTTGCTTGAAAATATTTCCCCACAGGTGCCGCTTTGCTAAAAAAGCAGAGCGGCAAACCCAAATGAGCGCTGCGGTTTAAAGCTGCAGCTTTGATGAACGTTTTTAGACAGGGAGCACAGATGCTTCCTTTGTTTAAAATATTATTTCCAAACAACCCTTTATGTATAATCGGGGTCTTGCAATCGGCGTGAAAAATTTACAGAAAGGAGCGGGAAAGGCAAAAGCCAGGGCAACCATTTTCAGTAGAAGTCAGGCTGTGACACGCCTGCTGCCCCTGCGCGATAACGGGTAGAAATTTGTAGTAAAAATTGATGATGAAGGAGTGAGACAGTTGTCTAAATCCAAAAGGTACCAGTTAGAGAAAAAAATCATGGTTTTTCTGAGCAGCGGTTTGTTTGCGATCTCAGGATTTTGTGCAGGCGACGTTTATGCCGCGGCTGTTTTTGCGGATGGGACAGGGACCAATTCGACTGTTGCCGGCGTAAATAACAACGCCAGCGGTGAGAATACTAATGCTGTAGGTTATAACAATCATGCTATTTCTGATAACAGCAACGCGATCGGCGCGAATAACCAGGCTCTGGCCGAGGATTCCAATGCCATCGGCAGTAAAAACAACACTTATGCCAATGAATCGAACGCGATCGGCAGCGGCAATATCACTAATGGTGTCGGGTCTAATGCTATTGGTAAGGATAATGTGGCCAATGGCTTGGACAGTAACGCTTTTGGTACTGCCAATAAGGCGAATTCGGATAATTCCAATGCTTTCGGTACCGGCAATCTGGCGGATGGTATCGGTACGAGCGCCTTTGGTTATTTGAATAATGTCAGCGGCAATGAATCAGTGGCGTTTGGTTTTACCAATACCATTTCGGCGGCAGAGGCCGTAGCAATGGGCCGCAATAATCAGGTGATCGCTACCGGCGGCAGTGCGATCGGTAATAATAATCAGGCAATGGCGATGTATTCTACTGCGATCGGCAATGATAACTATGCGATCGGAGAGAATTCCAGCGCGATCGGCCTTGGCAACAATATTACAGCTAACGATGCTACGGCGCTGGGCAACAAGAATACGTCTTCGGGGATCTCGGCAGGCGCTGTCGGTATCAGCAATACTGCCAGCGGCCATAATGCCCAGGCTTTCGGTTATTTAAACGAAGCTACGGGTCAGGATTCTCAGGCCTTCGGCGCTCAGAACAAAGCGACGGAGCGTTATGCCAGCGCTTTTGGGCATGAAAATGAGGCTAAGGCCTATGCGGGCAGTGCGCTGGGTGTGAAAAACGTGGCGACAGGCAATTTTGCTTCAGCGGTTGGTTATGACAATACGGCATCCAACTATCTGGCTAACGCCATCGGCACCTCGAATGTGGCCTCCGGAGCCTATGCTAATGCTTACGGTGTACATAACGAAGCCAATGCCAGTTATGCCAGTGCTTTTGGCTATGGCAATATTGTCAGCGGCGAGCATGGCATCGCATCTGGCTACAATAATAACATCAGCGGCAATTTCGCCAGCGCTTTCGGTACAGATAATACAGTCAGCAATATTCGCAGTGCGGCCGTAGGTTCGAATAATACCGTCAGCGGTGAGGTCAGTAATGCTTTTGGCTATAATAATACCGCCAGCGGCAATTATACTAACGCTATCGGTTATAACAACCAGGCGCAGGCTTTTGCCGCTTCGGCGATCGGCTATCAGAACAAGGCTACGGCCAGTGCGGTTTCGGCCAGCGCCGTGGGTCGTTCCAACGAAGTGAGCAACGAATATGCCAATGCTTTCGGTGCTTTGAACAAGGCGTCGGGTTCTTCCTCCAGCGCTTTCGGCGTCAATAATAACGCTTCGGGTTCCTTTGCCAGTGCTCTGGGTTATCAGAACACAACGGCCGGCTATCTCGGCAGTGCTGTGGGCGCCAGCAATAACGCGTCTGCTAATTATGCCAGTGCTTTTGGTTATGGCAATGCGGCCTCGGGCTATGTCGGCAACGCTATCGGCAGTATGAATACGGCTTCCGGCAGTTATGCCAGCGCCGTAGGCTATCAGAATACTGCCAGCGGCGTCAAATCCAACGCTATCGGCAATGAAAATACAGCGTCAGAAGAATACACTAACGCTGTCGGCGCCGGCAACAGAGTCAGCGGCTACGCCTCCAGTGCCTTCGGCAACAATAACGAGGTGACTGCTGAATTCGCCAGCGCTTTTGGCCACAGCAATAATATCAGCGGCTACGTTTCCAATGCCCTGGGTTATGATAACGCTGTCAGCGGCGATTATTCAACGGCGGTAGGCCTTTTTAATAATGTAGGCGGCAATTCGTCCCATGCTTTTGGCTATGGCAATAATATTGCTGCTAATTCCAGTTCCGCTGTCGGCAACGGCAATACGATCAGCACCGGCGCTGATAATTCTTTCGCGCTTGGTAACGATACCAGTATCTCGCTGGCTAACAGCGTCGCTTTGGGCAGTAATTCCGCAGTGACTGCGATCAACAGCGTTACGGGCAACAGCAGCTATACTAAATGGGCCGGCGTCAGCGACGTCGTGGGCGTTGTCAGCGTAGGCAGCTCCGGGGCGACCCGTCAGATCCAAAATGTAGCGGCAGGGCAGGTCAGCGCCACTTCTACCGATGCCGTCAACGGCAGCCAGCTGTATGAAGTAGCGCAGAAAGCGGCCGAGCAGGCTACTGTTTCGGCAGGCGACAGCAATGTCGTTGTTACGTCAACTACCAATAGCAGCGGCGGCACCGATTACGAAGTGAAGCTGGCTGATGAGCTGGAGATTGGTACGGGCGTCAAAGTAGACGGCACCGGCGACGGTAAGATCGAAGTCGGTAACGGCAATGTTGTCATCGACGGCAGCGACGGTTCGATAACTGCCGGCGGCGTGACGATCAATAAAGATGATGAAGGCACGATCAACGGCCTGACCAATACTACCTGGGACCCGGACAATTATGTATCCGGGCAGGCAGCGACCGAAGACCAGCTGAAAGCGATCCATGATAAAGCTGCGGAAGCGGCCGAGCTGGCAGCTAAGCATACAACTATGGAAGCTGTCGACAACAATATCCTGATCGAAAAAAGCACTAACGCTGACGGCGGCGACCATCACGAACTGAAATTGAATGATGTCGTTGAGATCGGCAGCGGTGCCAATAAAGTCACTATCGACGGTACAAATGGCACTGTCAGCACCGGTAATATCAATATGAACGGCACCAACGGCATGATAACTGCCGATAAGATCACTATCGACGGCGGTTCCGGCACGATCGGCGGTCTGACCAATACTATCTGGGACGCAGATAATTACGTTTCCGGGCAGGCTGCGTCGGAAGATCAGCTGAAAACCGTTTATGATACCGCAGTCAAATATGACGTGGACAGCGGCGGTAATATCAACACCGGTAAAATCACGCTGGAAGGCAGCAGCGGCACTACGATCGGCAATGTAGCGGCAGGCGAAGTCAGCGCTACTTCGATGGACGCCGTCAATGGCAGCCAGCTGTATCAGGTCAAGCAGGACATCAATAATATCAATCAGGATATCACCAAGCTGGGTGACGAGATCGATACGGTCGGCGCGCTGTCAGCAGCGATGGCAGGCCTGCATCCGCGCTTCCAGGACGGTAACAAGGGCGAGCTGGCCATGGCCTACGGCGGCTACGGCGGCAAAAGCGCATTAGCAGTCGGCGGCTTCTACGCCCCCAACGAAAAAGTAATGTTCTCACTGGGGCTGGGCATTTCCGAAGGCGGCAGTAAAATGGGCAACTTCGGCGTCAATTTTGCACTGGACCGCTCTAGAGACCGCAAGGCAGAACCGAGGGATATCATCTATACCCGTAAAGAAGTAGATAATTCTTTAGCGGCGCAGGATGAAAAGATCCAGCTGCTGCTGGCCAAGGTCGAAGAACAAAGCAGAGAAATGGAAAAACAAAGCCGTGAAATCGAATACCTGCGAGCACAGGTAGAAAAGTAAATACAGAAAATACTATACTTGCCCCGGCCTGCAAGGCTGGGGCAAACTTTCTGAGCAGAGGAGCAGTAAGTATGAAAAAGATCTGGAGCTTTATCCTATGTCTGGTCATAAGTCTGGCGATGACCAGCGTTTGCCTGGCCAGCGACGGCGCTGACCTGAACAAACAGCAGCAGGCAGTAGTTAAGGTATTTGCCGCCTTAAACGGTCAGAACGGGATGGAATATGCCGGCATACGCCAGCTGATGTCAGCGAAGCTGCAAACAGAGCTGGATGAAAAAACTTTCGGCAGTGTGAAAAATAATCTGCGCCGCAGCTACGGCGAGCAGCGCGAAAACAGGTTCCTGGCCTATCAGCGGTATGCTGACGGCGACCGCCTGGCTTATCTGGCTAAATACAGTAAGGAGAAAGCTCTGCTGTTTATATTCGTTTTCGATAAGCAGAACGATCTAGGGGCGTTTTCCTTTCAGCCCATAGGCGAACAACAGCAGTAACAGTACAGTTTTGCCCGTTTCACAGTATTTAAATAGAAAGCAGCAGCGATATTTTCAGCAGAAAGCTTGCTGCTGCTCATCTGATTTCAAAAAATGATCCCTTTGCCACAGCGGCAGATAAGGGATCATTTTTTGAAATTTTAAATGTAATAGTTATAAAAATTATAAGAATTATAAAAAAGTGCTTAATTGTAATAAAAATATCTTGCAAGGTGCAAAGAAAATATGTTAATATGGCAAAAATAATCCATACAAATAATATTAAGTATTAAGGTTTATAAATTAATTAAACTAAAATTACTTAAATTATTACGAATGAAAAGACGATGGAGAAAGCAGAGGTCAGCCTAAAAAACAGAACAGCTTTATAAAAAATAGATGCGGGGCAGATTTATTGTTTCAGCATACTATACAAAGCAAGTAACTATTTAAGGAAAAGAGGTGGGGAATTGTCTAAATCCCGAAAAGTTCAGTTAGAGAAAAAAATTATGATTTTTTTAAGCAGCGGTGTCTTTATTTTTTCAGGCCTGTATGCGAGTAATGTGCAGGCGGCGCCCGTTTTTTCCAGTGGCAGTGCTTCTGATTCCACTGTTGCCGGTGTCAATAATACAGCTTCCGCTAATTCCAGCAGTGCTTTTGGTTATTTCAATACTGCCGGGGGCCTGGCATCCAGTGCTTTTGGCTGGAGCAATACTGCCAGCGCCGAAAATGCCAGCGCTTTTGGTTATGTCAACGAGGCGAGCGGCCTGGCGTCCAGCGCGCTCGGTTTCAGAAATAAAGCGGCCAATGAAAATGCCAGCGCTGTCGGTTATGGCAATAATGCCGGCGGTGTAGCGTCCAGTGCTTTTGGTTTCAGCAATGTTGCTAAAGTGGACTATGCCAGTGCTTTTGGCTATAGCAATGAGGCGAGCGGCCTGGCGTCCAGCGCAGTTGGTTTCAGGAATAAAGCGGCCAGTGAGAATGCCAGCGCTATCGGCTATGGCAATAATGCTAATGCTCTGGCTGCCAGTGCAGTTGGCTACAATAATACAGCCGGCGGCGTAGGTTCCAGTACGATCGGCTATAATAATACGGCTACGAATGAAAATGCCAGTGCTTTTGGTTACGGTAATACTGCAGGCGGCCTGGCGTCCAGCGCTTTTGGTTTCAGCAATACTGCCAGCGGCGATAATGCCAATGCTTTTGGCTATAATAATATTGCCAGCGGTTCCAAGAGCAATGTTTTCGGAACGGGAAATACTGTTTCCGGCAGCAGCAGTACCGCAGTCGGCACTGCTAATGAAGTTGCCGCTGAAAACAGCACTGCTATCGGCAATAACAATACGATCAGCTCCGGTGCAGAAAATTCGGCGGCGCTGGGAAATAATATCAGTATCAGCTTAAAAGACAGTGTAGCTTTGGGAAATAATTCTACAGCGACGGCGATCAACAGCGTTACGGGCAACAGCAGTTATACTAAATGGGCCGGTGTCAGCGATGTTGTGGGCGTTGTCAGCGTAGGCAGCTCCGGGGCGACCCGTCAGATCCAAAATGTAG
>OLGO01001537.1_pt1 | contig 14538 bp, 12 predicted proteins | sample 1605861 | NCBI WGS metagenome assembly OLGO01 (sample SAMN03283253) | human gut metagenome | biome: human-associated habitat; material: feces | host: Homo sapiens | place: USA | collected 2013
GGATTTGTGTCTGCGCGCACTTGACACAAACTTGACATGCGCAAAAAGCGTGCGCGGAAAAGAGGAGAAAAGCATGAAGAAAAGCATTATCACTGTAGTAGGAAAGGATACTGTCGGAATTATTGCAAGAGTATGTGCATATCTGGCAGATAACAACATCAACATTCTGGATATTTCCCAGACCATTGTGCAGGGATATTTTAATATGATGATGATCGTGGATATGAATAATGTATCCAAGGAGTTCGGAACCATTGCGCAGGAGCTGGATGCGCTCGGAGAGAATATTGGCGTTATTATCAAATGCCAGCGGGAAGAAATTTTTGACCAGATGCACAGAATCTGAGACACCAGTTTACTCGTGGCTTCCTGTGAGCTGATTTCATGCTTGCATGAAAATCTGCTTGCAGGAAGGTACGAAGGAAGCGCCAATCCATGAGCAAAAGTAGCGGTGGCGTAGCCAGCGCGGAGAGCATCGAAGATGCGAGTTTGTGAATGGCGCGGTAAACGGCTCAATCACGACAAATACATCTGCGAAATGGAGAAAATAGCATGATCAATATCTATGAAGTAACCGAAACCAATAACATGGTGGAGAAAGAAAATCTGGACGTACGCACCATTACGATGGGAATCAGCCTTTTGGACTGCATCGATTCGGATTTAAACGCATGTCTGGATAAAATTTATAAAAAGATTACCGAATCCGCAAAGGATCTGGTAAAGACCGGCGAAGAGATTGCACAGGAATTCGGCGTGCCGATTGTAAACAAGCGTATTTCCGTGACTCCGATTGCGCTGGTCGGCGGTGCCGCATGTAAGACGCCGGAGGATTTTGCAAAGATCGCAGAAGTGATGGATAAAGCTGCCCACGAGGTAGGCGTAAACTTTATCGGCGGTTATTCTGCGTTGGTGAATAAAGGCATGACCCATGCGGATGAGCTTTTAATCCGTTCGATTCCGATGGCACTGTCCAGAACTGAAAATGTCTGCAGCTCTGTCAACGTCGGTTCCACCCGCTGCGGTATCAACATGGATGCTGTCCGCCTGCTGGGCGAAATCATCAAAGAGACGGCGGAGTACACAAAGGAGCAGGATTCCTTAGGCTGTGCAAAGCTGGTGGTATTCTGCAATGCGCCGGACGATAATCCGTTCATGGCGGGCGCGTTCCACGGCGTGACAGAGGCTGACCGTATCATCAATGTCGGCGTCAGCGGTCCCGGCGTTGTAAAGACTGCACTGGAATCTGTGCGCGGCGAGAGCTTTGAGGTGCTCTGCGAGACGATCAAAAAGACCGCATTCAAGGTTACGAGAGTCGGTCAGCTGGTGGCAAAAGAGGCTTCGAAGCGGTTAAAGGTTCCCTTCGGTATTGTCGATCTTTCGCTGGCTCCGACGCCTGCAATCGGCGACTCTGTTGCAGATATTTTATGTGAAATCGGTCTGGAGCATGCCGGCGCACCTGGAACGACGGCGGCCCTTGCCCTGTTAAATGATCAGGTGAAAAAAGGCGGCGTTATGGCATCTTCCTATGTTGGCGGCTTGAGCGGGGCATTCATTCCGGTCAGTGAAGACCAGGGTATGATCGATGCGGTGACAGCAGGTGCGCTGACACTGGAAAAGCTCGAGGCGATGACCTGTGTCTGCTCTGTAGGCCTTGACATGATCGCGATTCCCGGAGATACAAAGGCAACCACGATTTCCGGCATCATTGCGGATGAAATGGCGATCGGTATGATCAATAACAAGACAACCGCTGTTCGCCTGATCCCCGTTATCGGTAAGGGTGTTGGCGAAACCGTTGAGTTTGGCGGACTGCTGGGCTATGCGCCGATTATGCCGGTCAACCAGTTCAGCTGTGACGCATTTGTAAACCGCGGCGGACGGATTCCTGCACCGATCCATAGCTTCAAGAACTAAGCGTCATTATAGTAGGAGCAGGACGAATTCTGAAAAAATATAAACAATAGAATGCACGCTCTGCGAGCATTCTATTGTCATGAATGAAAAAGACCGTCGGTTTTGCAGAGCCTTGGGAAGGCGCGAACCGACGGTCTTTTGGATTTTTTGGAAAGAATTTTGTTTCACAGTTTTTCGCCTGTGGCAGGGAGGGAAAGCAACAGCTTTATGCAGCGTGCCGCTTTTCCAGTTCGACACAGATGCGGTCGTATTCTGTTTCGTCCAGAATATATTTTTTCTTATAAAGGAAGTAGGACAGAAGCATCATCGCGCAGGGCAGCAGGGACATGCACAGCAAAAGTCCGGTGCTCTGCAGCGAGGTCGTGCTGGAGAGCACGCCGGAAATTAAGTCGAGCTTTTCACTTTCGGTAATCAACCCCTGGGTGCACTGCTGCTCCAGCGAAGAAATCTGGTTGGTGTAGCTGGTAACGTCGAACAGCAGATAGGTTGCAGATGTCAGGACAGCGGTCAGTGCGGAGGCAAGCTTTGTGATGAATGGGCGAAGGGAAGCGATGACGGCTTCATCCCTCGTCCCGAATTTGTACTCATTATATTCCACCGTATTGAGGATGGAGATCATCATAATCAGGTAATAGCAATACTGACCGAAATTGGAGAGCATGTAGCCTAACACGAGCAGGGCAAAGCCGAGGGTGCCGGTCTTTGCCAGGAAGCCGGAGATCAGGAGGAACGCGTAGCCGATCACCGCGATGATTGCCATGATGGACATCAGCCGTTTGCGCGGACATTTGCGGGAAATAGCAGGGTAGAAGACCATCAGAAACGCGGTTGCGGACATGCCGACCATTGTGAACAGGGAATACAGACCGCCTTCATAGCCGAACGTCAGATAAATATAGGTAGATCCCAGTCCGCCGACGATCAGTCCATTACCGATCTGCTGCAGCAAAAAGATGACTGCGATCCAGACTAACTGATCGTTGCGCAGGATGGTCTGGATGATTTCGCGGAAGCGGAAGCGTTCCTGCTTTGGTGCAGGAGGATCGCGGCGTTCGCGTACGCCGAAGATTGTGATGCTCAAAAACAGAGGCGCTAAAATCGCAATGATCAGGGCGATGCGTCCATAGGCGGTAAAGGAACTTCCGCCGATGGCATTTTTTCCGGTAGAAAAGACTGGAATCAGGATAGAAGCCAGCGTAGAACCGATTCCTGCAAACAGCGTAGCACGGGAGGTAAACTGATTGCGTGCGTTGGCATCGGAGCCGAGCGCCGGAATCATACCCCAGTAGGAAATATCGTTCATGGTATAGGTGATGCTGAACAAAAAATAAAGGATACCGAACAGGCAGACGAAGCTCCAACCGTGCAGGTCTGTATTGAAAAACAGATAAATGACGACGGAGGTGGATAAAACGCCGATTGTCAGCCAGGGTTTAAATTTGCCGAAACGGGAATGGGTGTGTTCGATGATGCTTCCCATGATCGGGTCGTTTAGTGCGTCAAAAATCCGGGCAGCGACCATAATTGCGGTGATCGCGGTCAGCTGTGCGGCGTTTAACGAGCGGGTAAATAAAACGAAAGTCAGAAGAAAGCTGTTGATCAGGGCGTAGACAGCATCTCTTCCGACCGTCCCGAGGGGGAACAGAAGTAGGTTTCGTTTTTGGTACTTTTGCTGTTCGTTCATGGATTTTTCCTCCGTTTTTTATTCTGTTTTCATTATATTGCGATTTAAAACAGGATGCAACAGAGAAAAATGGCGAATTCCGGAGAGTGGGAAATGAGATTGTCGGAGGATGCGGCAGGGTGGTACAGCGTGCTGTAAAATGCGGGCACTGCAGCGGCAGCGCAGTCATGTGTCTGACTACAGCAGAATCAGTTGGCGTGTATACTCGTGAACCGGCAGCTGCCCGGTTTTTGCGCAGCGTGCAGTTTGCGTCAGATGTGCAGCGAGCACATCCTTTTCATAGAGGGCGAGTGCTTCCGGAGAAAGGCTGCGGGCTGCAGCAGCGGGGCGGGAGATGAGCGGAATGCTGCTGTTTTTCTTGAGCACGGACAGCAGGGGAGACGCACTCTTACGAAAACCAAGAATCCGGGCGTAAGGTGTATAGTCGTTATCGCGGGCAGCAAGGAGCATTTCCTGCGAAACAGAGAGCAGAATCCGACACAGACAGCGGCTGATTTTGCTGTAGGTGATTTCGCGGGTCTTGAGTCTTACGCAGAGATCGTCCCAGTCGGTAAAGGAAAGGCGGTTCGCCTCGAGCTTGTCGGCAAGCTCTTTTCCGACCTCAGCATACGTCCCAAAGGAACCCGGAGCGGCAGTGAGCAGTCGATAGTGCAATGGACTGGATAAGTCATTGGAGAATAAAAACGTGTTCTGCGATAAAACTTCCTCCCAGAGCGGCAGCAGGGGCTGCAGTTCGGGATAGCACTGCAGCTGCGACAAAAGAGCCTGCTTCCCTTGTTTGGCGAGCAGACTGCGCAGCGCGGATGCAGAGGGAAAGTCTGCTGCACCGCCGAGCGGATCGTGATAGCCGCTGCCAACGCGCGAGATCGTGAACGGGCGGATGGAGCTGTTTCGCCGCAGCAGCGCCAAGGTGTATTCCAATCCCAGAAGGTTGTTGGGGGAAGAAAGCAGGGCAACAATCTGTTCTGCTGTGGAATTGTTGTCGGGGCAGGCTGTTGATGGCATATCTTTTGCCATATCGAGGCATAAAAGCAGCGCCTGCTGGCGTGCGGCAGGGAAAGATAGCCCGGATTTTAATGCTTTTTTCAAAGCATTGGAAAAAGCAGCAGATTCGCACTGCAGCAGAGTTGCCGTTTTTTTAAATAAGGAAATGTCGCCGGATTCGCTGCCAAAGCAAAGAACGTCCACGCAGCCGAGCTTGTCCAGCAGGGAAACTGCCCCGGCGGCAAAATCCCCGGCGCTTCCGGTGGCGAAGCAGACGGGCAGCTCAATCACAACGTCTGCTCCGGCAAGCAGCGCCATCCGGGTACGGGTATACTTGTCCAGAAGCGCCGGAGCGCCCCGCTGGACAAAGCTGCCGCTCATGACTGCGATCAGATAGTCCGCGCCGGTTTGCTTCCGCGTCTGTTCCATATGGTAAATATGTCCCGGGTGAAGCGGGTTGTATTCTACGATGATGCCTGTTGTTTTCAAAGTGATAAATACCTCCATGTGCACGGGTTCTTAACGTTCTGAGAACTTTTTTCTTTTTTTACTTCCACAGGTTCAAGTTTATTTTTCTGTTTTTAATATCCGATTTCCGAATTATAGCTGTATCTCTAACTCCAAGCAATCCCATTCTTCGCCTAATACCTGATACTTTTCCATTTCATCTAATGCTACATCCTGAAATCCTGTGGTCTTGTAACAATAATATGCAGGATCATTATTACGGAAAACACCTAATGTAACCTTCTTTGCGCCAAAGATTTCTTTTGCATAGAGTAATCCTAACTGAAGCATTTGTTTTCCATAGCCTTTCCCCCTTTTGTTTGCATCAACGATAACAAAGCCAAATCTTAATTCATCAAATGACGCTGTTGGTCTTCTCATTGTAAAAAATCCAACCACATCGTTATCATCTATCGCTGTAAAAGCCATCAAATCACTTACGGAATGAAATTGCTCAAGCGATAACGGGTATGTTCCCAGTACGCCTGCTGTCCATTTATAAAATGCCTTTTCATCTTTTGCCCAGGAAAGTATTGTTTCAGCATCTTTTATATGATAAGGTCTTAGTCTTAACATCATTTTCCCCTTTCTGCAAAACTGGAAGTTGTCTAATTCTTTTTTAAGGGATTATCTAATACATAATACAAAGAAATATACTCATGTCCATCTCTTGCAATTTGGGTATTTTCCTTTACAAAGCGGAAACCACTTTTTTCAATAACTCTTTTTGATTGACTATTTATAACAAAATGGCTACACATTAAGTAATCATAATTTTCTTGTTCAAAGCAGAATTTAATTACTCTATTAACAGCTTCTGGCATTAAACCTTTTCCCCAATACTCTTTACTTAATACATATCCTAGTTCTCTTCCTACTAAATTCTCATACTCATCACGCAACAAAAGACTAAGCGTTTCAAGTCCTAATGAACCTATTACCTTATGATTTTCTTTCAATTCTAAAGCAAAGGTCATTTTCTCATTAATAAACATCTCCAAAATGGTTTTTGATTCTTGAATTGATGTATGTGGATTCCATCCAGCCATTTGACCTACTCCATCAACTTTTGCATACTCAAAAAAGTCTTCTAAATCCATTTCACTCCATTCTCTAATGATTAGTCTATCTGTTTCAAGCACAACACCTGTTAAATCAACATTTGCATTCATAAATCTATCACTCCTCAATCAACTCCCGATTGTTCTATGATGCGATAAACATGCCATATTCTTTTGGCACATTTAAAATTCCATTTGCAGAATGAACGATCAAAATATCTTTTATAGCCTGTTTGGGAATGCCGGTGATCGACGTCATACTGGAAAGAGAATAAAGATATTCGATTATGTCATCGATATTGCTTTTGGCAGCTGCGATCATCGCTTTTGAAAAATCTGAAAGAGTCAGCCTGGAACACAGACGGATCAAACCTTCTTTGTTTTTCCACATATCGCCTGTCCCGCAGCCTAATTCCAAAATGCGCATTCCGGGGGCAATTTTATAATTGGAAAAAATCCAGTTTCCGAATCCCATCTTGTTTGTCGAATATTTATCATGAATGGTAATTCTCGTTTGCAAATTGGTTGCAGTAGCATACTGCTGTTCCACAACGGACATATCATTCAGCTGATCCATACATAACCTCGCTTTGATTTCCTGTTTTTGATCCTGGTATTTACAAAACAGTATAACATAAAATAAAGGCACATGGGAAGCTGCGGAAAGCATTGAAGATGCAGCTTGGCGAATGGTGTAGATGAACGATAACCTAAAATAGCAAAAAGAAGTTTTTAACGGAAAGATCTTGTGCTGCTTCATATAGATTTTTCTGTTTTGAGTATGCTATACTGTAAGAGTATGTGAGAAAACTTAGCCTTCTTATATATTTTTAACGAACTAAAAATTTATTTTATATAGAGAGGGATCGGCAGATGGGAAATAAGGAATTATTTAAAACAGTTTTATTCGGCGGATTTCAAAAAGAAGAAGTATGGAACTACATGCAGGAGGTTGAGGCGGAGATAGAAGGGGGACGCCAGGTTGCGGAACGCGCACAGCAGGAATATGCGCAGCAGCTGGAAGAGGAAAACCTGATGCGGCAGAAACTGAGCCAGCAGCTTTCGGATGAACAGGAACGCACGGAGAAGCTGGAAGAAGAAAAGAATGCGATGGAGTCGGAACTTGGCACACTGCAAGCAGAAGCAGAAAGTCTGCGCGCAGAAAAAGCAGAACTGCAGACCGGGCTGAACAAGCTGCAGGAAGAAAAGAGCGGGCTGGAAGCGGCAGTTGAAACCTTAAATACAGAAAAAGCCGGACAGCAGGCAGAAGTTGAAGCGCTGCAGAAGGCAAAGGACGAATTACAGGCAAGAACAGAAGTTTTAGAAGCTGAGAAAGAGAAAGCTTTGTCAGAGCTGAAAAGTCTGAGGACTGAGAAAGTCAAACTGGAAACCGAAGCAGAAAAATTGCGTACAGAGCAGCAGGAATTGAAAGCGGAAGCTGACGATCTGAGTGTCCAGCTGGAAACGCAGCAACTTGCGCTTGCAAAGGAGAAAGAACACACTGCAGCACGGCTGGCAGAATGGAAGAGCCGGGAGGACAGCCTGAAAACAGAATTAAAGCGCAAAAAGGCAGAGGCTCAGACGATTTTCCAGAAACAACAGCAGGAGATTCGGCAGTTAAAACAGCAGTTGGCAGCTTTAAAGTCAGATCATGCAAGAAGTGCAGGACAGAGTAGCCTGGACGGCCTGAAGAATGGTCTGGAACAGATGTTCTTTAAGGTTACAGGAAATGCAGGCAGAAATAGTGCTGGAAAACGCAGCGAAGCGATGCGGCAGTGGGACGCAGACAGCTATAGCGAAGAAAGAACGCAGTGGGGATATGCAGAAAATCCTAGCCGTGCCGAAAAAACGCAGGGACAAGCAGATGACTACAGGGAAAAATCGCAGGAAATCGTAAAAACGGACTATGCGAGTCAAAAAAACGATACGGCAGTCACAGAGCAGGGCGCGCCCGCTGCAGGGCAGAACATGACCGTTACGGCTGCAGTCCACCCTGCGTCCGACACAATTTCCGATGTCGCACTCGACACCACATCTGATACAGTTCCGGCGCCCACCGCACCGAATGAAAATAACTTGACTGATACGGTCAATAAGACGACCGACGACGCGATCGAAGAAGCTGCAAAAGCCTGCGAGGACATGCAGGCGGCACAGGAAGCCAAAACGCAGGATCCAGAGAATGTGGATGCGCAGCAAAAGCAGCAGGAAAAAGATACTTATTATAAAGAGCATGTGAATACGGTCAACGAGACGATCGCCCGGGCGCAGGAGCGGATTGCAAAAATGCTTCAGGAGCTTCAGACAGAGGTAGAATAAAAGGGAACCCTTTTGGACAGACTAAAGCAAAAAGTCCGGGAGGAAGATTTCCATGACGATGAAAAAAGTGAGCGGCGATCTGGCGAAGAACAGAGACTATCTGGATCGACAGCTGGGCGTTGGGGAAAGCTTTGACGTATTGTACCGAAATGTGGAGATCGGGAAGAAAAATGCAGCTTTGTATATGATCGACGGATTCTGTAAAGATGAAGTGATGCAGAAGCTGCTGCAGCATTTTATCGGAATCACGAAAGAGCAGATGCCGGAGGACGCGGCAGAGATGAGCAGGCAGCTTGTGCCCTATGGAGAGGTTGATCTGTGCGGCGATCTGGATGAAATCTGCAGGCAGGTGATGTCCGGCGTGACCGCCCTGCTGTTGGAGGGATATGAGCAGGGCATTTTGATCGATGCCAGAACCTATCCGGCGCGAAGTGTCGGTGAGCCGGAAAAGGATAAGGTGCTGCGCGGTTCGAAGGACGGTTTTGTGGAAACCATTGTCTTTAACACGGCGCTGATCCGCCGCAGGATCCGAAGCACACAGCTGAGGATGGAAATGCTGCAGGCAGGAAAAACGTCCCATACCGACATCGTTTTGTGCTATATGGAGGATCGGGTAGATCAGCAGTTCCTTGAAAAGATCCGAAACCGGATTCAGAACCTGCAGGTGGATGCGCTGACGCTGAACCAGGAAAGCCTTGCGGAGTGCCTGTATCAGGGACGTTGGTGGAATCCGTTTCCGAAGTTCCGATTTTCTGAACGTCCGGACACCGCGGCGGCACAGGTGTTGGAGGGAAATATCATCATTCTGGTGGACAACTCGCCGTCGGCGCTGATCACACCGACCTCCCTGTTTGACGTGCTGGAGGAAGCGGACGATTATTATTTTCCGCCGATCACGGGAACGTATCTGAGACTGTCGCGCCTGCTGATCGCCATTGTAACGTATTTTCTGACTCCGACGTTTCTTTTGTTGATGGAATATCCACAGTGGATTCCCAAAGGCTTTGAGTTCATCGCAGTGCGGGATACGGTCTATATTCCGCTGATCTGGCAGCTTTTATTGCTGGAGCTTGCAATTGACGGTCTGAAGCTTGCGGCGGTCAACACCCCGAATATGCTCAGCACGCCGCTGTCGGTCATGGCGGCGTTGGTTTTGGGAGAGTTCAGCGTAAAGAGCGGGTGGTTTAATAGTGAGGTCATGTTGTACATGGCATTCGTCGCAGTCGCCAACTACACACAGAACAGCCTGGAGCTTGGCTATGCGCTGAAATTTATGCGGATTATCAATTTGGTGCTGACGGCAATTTTTGGCGTCTGGGGATATGTTGGAGGAATCGTGATTCTGGCGGTTTCTCTGTTGTTTAACCGGACGGTGAGCAGCAGAAGCTATCTGTATCCACTGGTGCCGTTTCATGGAAAACAGCTCGGACATCAGCTGTTTCGGACAAGGCTGCCGGCGGCAAGAAAATAGGCCTGGTGCAAGGATGGAAAATGAAAAAGCAGCACTGGCAGCGCTTGTGAGAAAATGGTGCGAAGAAAAGGATAATGCAGTCAGGATGGAGTCCAGGATGAAAACAGTAATTGCAATCGATTCTTTTAAAGGAAGCATGACTTCGATGGAGGCTGGAAACGCGGCGGCAGCAGGCGTGAAAGCAGTTTTCCCGGACGCTGAGATCGTCGTGCGTCCGCTGGCGGACGGCGGGGAAGGCACGGTGGAAGCACTGACAACCGGAATGGGCGGACGCATGGAAACAGCGCTGGTAAGCGACCCGCTCGGCAGGAAAATTTCAGCGTCCTACGGTATTTTGGAAAAAAATAAAACAGCGGTAATAGAAATGGCGGCAGCTGCAGGGCTGCCGTTACTTTCCAAAGAAGAACGCAATCCGCTACATACAACGACCTACGGCGTTGGGGAGCTGATCCGGGATGCGATTCGGAAAGGCTGCAGGCATTTTATTGTCGGGATCGGCGGCAGTGCGACAAACGACGGCGGAGTTGGGATGCTTTCGGCGCTTGGATTTGAATTTCTGGATAAAAGTGGTCAGCCGGTGCGAAACGGGGCGGCCGGGTTAGCAGATCTTGCGGAAATTCGGAGTGGACATGTACTGCCGGTTTTAAAGGAGTGCACGTTTCGGGTTGCCTGTGACGTGGAAAATTCCCTCTGCGGAGAGCTTGGCTGCAGCAGCGTATTCGGGCCGCAAAAGGGTGCTGATGAAAAGAGCATCCGGCAGATGGATCAATGGCTCTTTTCCTATGCACAGCTGACGAAAGAGCACTTTCTACAGGCAGATGAAAATTGTCCGGGTGCGGGTGCTGCTGGCGGTCTTGGGTTTGCATTCCAGAGCTACTTAGGTGCGCGGCTCGAGCCGGGAATCCGGATTGTATTGGAAGAGACCGGGCTGGAACGCGAGATGGCGGACGCGGATTTTGTCCTTACCGGAGAGGGCAGGATAGACGAACAGACTGCGATGGGGAAAGCCCCTGTAGGCGTGGCAAAGCTCGCGAAAAAGCATGGCTGTACGGTGCTCGCTTTTGCCGGAGCACTGCAGGAAGGCTTTACAGCCTGCCATGAGATCGGAATCGACGCAGCGTTTTGCATTCAGAAAAGGGCAGTCAGCCTGGAAGAGGCGATGGATCGGGACGCTGCGATGCAAAATCTGACGGATACCTGCAAAGAGGCGTTCCGGCTGGTGAAAGCTGTCGTGGGTGTTCCACAATGAGACAGTATTCTATGTCCCATATTGCCGGTGTTGTCCCACAATGAGGTGTTGACAATTATCCCGTTTTAGCGCAGAATATAAGGATGACTGGTTAGGAATGACGAATCCTGTAGAAAGCAGTCAAAGCAAAGAAACGGAGATTTAAGATTGAAAAATAAAATTTTTCAATCGCGAGATTTGTGTCTGTGCGCACTTGACACAAACTCGGCATGCGCAAAAAAGCGTGCGCAGAAATGAGAGGAAAACATGACAAAAATAGATATTGTATCCGGCTTCCTTGGAGCCGGTAAGACAACCCTGATCAAGAAGCTGTTAAAGGAAGCGCTGGCAGGAACCCAGACCGTCCTGATCGAAAACGAATTCGGTGAAATCGGCATCGACGGAGGATTTTTAAAGGACGCTGGAATCGAAATCAAAGAAATGAATTCCGGCTGTATCTGCTGCTCCCTGGTAGGCGATTTCGGAACTTCTTTAAAGGAAGTTTTAAACACCTATCATCCCGACCGTATTCTGATCGAGCCCTCCGGCGTCGGCAAGCTTTCTGACGTTATGAAAGCAGTCCAGAATGCGGGACTTGGCACAGAGGTTGAGTTAAACAGCGCGGTTGCTGTCGTAGACGCTTCCAAGTGCAAAATGTATATCAAGAACTTCGGTGAGTTCTTCATCAACCAGATTGAGCACGCCGGAACGATTATTTTAAGCCGTACAGACGTTGCATCCGAAGAAAAGGTAAAACAGGCGGTAGAGCTGATCCGGGAGCACAACGAGAAAGCGACCATTATTACAACACCGCTGGCACAGCTGGAAGGCAAGGAGATTCTTGCTACTATTGAGGGGGCAAAGGATCTGGAAGCAGAGCTGATGGAGCAGGTAAAGGCAATGCATGACGAGCATGAGCACCACCATCACCATGAAGAGGACGAAGACGAACACGAGCATTGCTGCCATCATCACCATGATGAGGACGAAGACGAACACGAGCATTGCTGCCATCATCACCATGATGAGGAAGAAGACGAACACGAGCATTGCTGCCACCATCACCATGATGAAGAGGAAGACGAACATGAGCATCATCATGAGCACGACGAAAACTGCACCTGCGGCTGTCACGATCATGACCACCACCATCACCATCATGCCGATGAAATCTTCACCAGCTGGGGCTTTGAAACTCCTGCAACCTACACGACAGAAGAGGTTGAGGGCTTCTTAAAAGAGCTGGACAACGAAGAAAAGTACGGCATCGTTCTGCGTGCAAAGGGTATGATTCCGGCAGCAGACGGCACATGGATTTATTTCGACTATGTTCCCGAAGAGAGCAATGTGCGTGCTGGTAAGCCTGATGTAACCGGTAAGATTTGCGTCATCGGTTCGAAGCTAAAGGAAGCAGAGCTGGAAAACCTGTTCAGAAAATAATAGAATGCTCTGGGAGCATTCTATTATCGTGAATAACAGAATGCGAGTTCTGAAAGCATTCTGTTATCAAGAATAAAAAGAGGAGAACTGTATGAAGCCGGTTTATATTATCAACGGATTTTTAGGGAGCGGAAAGACAGAGTTCATTAACTTTACACTGGATCAGCCGTATTTCCAGAGCTCCGGCAAAACCCTGCTTCTGCTGTGTGAGGAGGGCGAGGAAGAATACGACCCTTACGTTTTAAAGCGCAGCAAGACGATCGTGGAAACCATCGAGGAAGAGGCGGATTTTACTCCGGAAAAGATGGTCGAGCTGGAAAAGAAGTATCATCCGGAGCGCATTATCATAGAATATAACGGTATGTGGAAGTTCCGCGACCTGCGCCTGCCGTGGCACTGGAAGGTGGAGCAGCAGATCACAACGATCGATGCATCCACCTTCCCTATGTATTTTACGAATATGAAATCTATGGTTTCGGACATGATCCGCAAATCCGAAATGATCATCTTCAACCGCTGCGATGGTATCGAAGACCTCAATACCTATAAGAGAAACGTCAAGGCACTCAACCAGACTGCAGAGATTATTTTCGAGGATCAGGATGGGGAAATCGACGAGATTATGGAAGAGGATCTCCCATATGACTTAAAGGCGGATAAAATCGTGCTGGATGACAATACCTACGGCATCTGGTATCTTGACAGTCTGGATCATGTGGATCGCTATGTCGGCAAGACGATCGAGTTTATCGGCATGGTGATGAAGCCGGAGGAATTCCCGAAAGGCTATTTTGTGCCCGGACGTATGGCAATGACCTGCTGTGCGGAGGATATGACCTTCCTCGGCTTTGCGTGCGTTTACGATAAGATCGATCTGTATCAGGAACGCGACTGGGTAAAAGTGACCGCAGTAGTCAAAAAAGAATATTTTGCAGATTATGAAGGCGAAGGTCCTGTGCTGTACGCAGAGTCTGTGACAAAGGCAAAACAGCCTAAAGAGCCGGTTATCAGCTTTACCTGATCGGCAGGAAACGGTTATGGCAGAGAGGGATAAGGAACTGCAGCTTTTGGAGAAGCGGTTTGCAGAGCTTGCAGACCGCGCCTGGCAGCAGAATCTGTTTGTTTTTACCGGCTTTTTATCGCTGGCAGAGCAGGAAGTGCTCTGGAGAAGCGCTGCAAAGGCGGGAGTACATATCGAATTATACGGCGGAATGGATGGTGCAGAGCGGTGTATGGGCAGGTTCGGAGATCCGGAGGAATTTGGATATGAAGAGCCGTTTCCGATCTGTGCGGTAAAAATCGAGCCGCTGGCGGAAAAGTTTGCGGAAAATTTCAGCCACAGGGATTTTATGGGCGCGATTCTAAATCTTGGGATCGACCGGAGCACGATCGGGGATATCTGTGTGGAGGGCAAATGCGCGTATGTGTTCTGTACGTCTGCGATGTCTGTATTTTTACAGGAAACTCTCGAACAGGTGCGCCATACAAAGGTGCGTTGCGTGCCGGTAGAAAAGCTGGAGGCGTTGCCGGAGAAAAAACTTTCTTACCGGGAAGAGCATGTGGCGAGCCTGCGCTGCGACGGAATTGTGAGCGCGGTCTGGAGACTGTCGCGCAGCCAGGGGCAGACGCTTTTTTCACAGAAAAAGGTCTTTGTCAACGGGAGGTTGACGGAAAACGGCAGCCAGATGTTAAAGGACGGGGACACGGTATCGGTCAGAGGTTTCGGAAAATTTATTTTCCGGGGTGAAAAAAACACAACCAAAAAGGGACGGCTTGTGATCGGAGCCGATCTTTTTGTATAGGAGGAAACTTTAAGTACTCGAAATCACCATCAATAGTGATTAAATGTGTTAAAATATACTCATGGAGGGCATTGTTATGAACACATCTAATATCACTAATTACAAACCAAAAGATTTTGCTGAAT
>OLGO01001540.1_pt1 | contig 14533 bp, 9 predicted proteins | sample 1605861 | NCBI WGS metagenome assembly OLGO01 (sample SAMN03283253) | human gut metagenome | biome: human-associated habitat; material: feces | host: Homo sapiens | place: USA | collected 2013
GCCGACTATCCGGACGCCGTGGTTGAAATCCTTGACTGGCCCGGCACCGCCGTGCGCGTGGTGTCGAAGAGTCGCCAGAGCATCATCGACGTATCCGACATCATCCGCGAGGCATGGGTCGGTTATGACGACGCGGCGAACGGCATCGCCAGCCATGACGCGGACGGCAACCGCCAATCCGCCCTCTCGCCCAGCGCGATCATCACCGAACGTGGCTATGAGATGAGTCTCATCTTCCGCAACAATGCAATCAGCGACGAGTACCCGGAAGGTATTTTCCATGCACACCCCGAATACTGGCCGGTCAAGCAGGAGCCGATTGGACTGATCGAAGCCCAAGGCCTGTTCATCCTGCCCGGACGGCTCGTCGACCAGCTCGGCATCGTCGAGGAGGCGCTCGCCGAAGGCCGCGATTTGCCCGATGAAGTCAGCGAATTCAGTCTCGAATGGGGCGAACTCGCTGAAACATTGGCCGGAAACCGCGACCGCGAGGCCATCCACCAAGCCGTACGTGACGAGCTCGGCAGCGTCTGCTACCGCATCCTCGGCAACACGGCCGTCTTCAAGCAGAAAGCCACCACGCAAACATTCCTCGAAAGTCTTGGTTTTGCCGCTAGGTGAAACAGGTCAAGTGAAGTAAGCTCAATACTGAAGGAAAAACCGAAGGCAAGTCCTTCCAAAGGAGGAGATATGACTACTGTTCTGGTTACGGGCGGTGCTGGATTCATCGCCACCCACACCGACATCGAACTGCTCGACAAGGGCTACGACGTTATTTCCGTAGATAACTACGGCAACTCGTCTCCCGTGGCGCTTGAGCGCGTCGAGCAGATCACCGGCAAGCCGGTCAAGCGTTACGACGGTGACGTGCGCGATGAGGCGCTTATGGAACGCGTCTTCACCGAAAACAACATCGATTGGGTCATTCACTTCGCCGGTCTCAAGGCCGTGGGCGAGTCCGTGGCCAAGCCGATCGAATACTACGACAACAACCTGTACTCCACGCTTGTGCTGCTCAAGGTGATGAAGAAGCACAACGTCAAGAAGATCATCTTCTCCTCCTCCGCCACCGTGTACGGCACGCCGAAGGAATTGCCGATTACCGAGGAGACGCCGACCGGCGGCACCACCAACCCGTACGGCACCTCCAAGCTGTTCCAGGAGCAGATTCTGCGCGACGTGCATGTGGCCGATCCGTCCTGGACCATCGTGCTGCTGCGCTACTTCAACCCGGTCGGCGCACACGAGTCCGGCCTGCTGGGCGAAGATCCGAAGGGTATTCCGGCGAACCTCACCCCGTACGTGGCCAAGGTCGCGGTCGGCGAGCTCAAGGAAGTCCAGGTCTACGGCGACGACTACGACACGCCCGACGGCACTGGTGTGCGTGACTACATCCACGTGGTCGACCTGGCCAAGGGTCACGTGGCCGTCATTGACCACATCGACAAGGAAGGCGTGTTCGTCTACAACCTGGGTACCGGCCACGGCTACTCCGTGCTTGAGGTTATCAAGGCTTACGAGAAGGCCGCCGGTCATCCGATTCCGTACGCGATCAAGCCGCGTCGCCCCGGTGACATCGCCGCCTGCTACGCCGACGCTTCCAAGGCGGAGAAGGAGCTTGGCTGGAAGGCCGAGCTGACCATCGACGACATGGCCGCCTCCTCCCTCAACTGGCAGACCAAGAACCCCAACGGTTTCCGCGACGCCGAGTGATATGAGCAGATGAGCTCCCTCTGATGAGGGAGCTCATCTGTCGTTTATCACACAATGCGCCTATCGGCGGCCCAGCGGGTGAGCTCGGTGCGATTCGAAAGCTGAAGCTTTCGCAGCACCGAGCTCACGTGCGTTTCGACCGTCTTGATCGAAATGAACAGTTCGGCCGCCACCTCTTTATACGTGTAACCACGCGCGATCAGCCGCATGACCTCCTGCTCGCGGGCGGACAGCCGGTCCAGCTCCTCATCATGAGCCCGTGCCGCACCATCAGCGCCGCCATCAGACCCCGCCGCCGGCACACCCTGAAAGGCCGAAAGCACAAAACCGGCCAGTTTTGGCGAGAACACGGCATAGCCCTCATGCACCTGCTTGATGGATGAAATCAAATCAGCGCCGGTAATCGTCTTGGTTACATAGCCCTGGGCGCCGGCGCGAATCACCGCCCCCACATCCTGCGGCGCATCCGAAACCGACAATGCCAGAAACACAGTGGTAGGGGAGTAGGGCCGCGATTTGGCGAGGATCTCGGCACCGCCGCCACCTTCACCGCCGGGCACGTGCACATCCAGCAACACCACCTGCGGCTTGGTCTGTGCGATCATCGCCACCGAACCGGGCACGTCCGCCGCTTGGCCGACGATATCGAAGGAATCACGCAACGTGGCGATTACGCCCGCACGGAACATCTCATGGTCATCGACCACGGCCACACGAATCTTGGCTGTCTCATTCTCGCTCATCGATGTTCTCCCTGCGCCGCTTTCAGCGCGATCGGCATATGCATTCTGACCTCGGTGCCCCAGCCGGCCCTGGACACTATCTCCACTGTACCGCCGCGCCGTTTGATGCGGCCGATAATCGATTCGCGGATGCCCAGCCGGTCGGGCGGAATGGCGTCCATATCGAAGCCTTCGCCATGGTCGCGCACGAACACTTCAACCATCGTGTCGCTGGCCTCGCAATACAAAGACACCGGCTCGCCGCCATGCGTGACCGCATTGACCAACGCCTGACGGGTGGCGTCCAGCAGCGCATCGGTCTGGGCGCTCGGCCGCGCGTCGCCCACGGTGACCACCTCAATCGGTTTGCCGTGCTCGTCCTCCACCTCGGCGGCGATCTGCTTCAATCCGGCTCCCACCGAACGATCCGATGTGGAACGTTCCTGATACAGCCATTCGCGCAGCTCGCGCTCTTGGCTACGCGCCAGGGCGAATACGGTGGTCGGTTCCTCGGAGTGCAGCTGAATCAGCGCCAACGTTTGCAGCACGCCATCATGCAGATGGGCGGTCATGTCCGCGCGCTCCTCTTCGCGCTCCTTCAATGCCTGCTCGTGGGTGAGCCGTTGCAGCATCGCGTTCGCCCACGGCATCACCGCCACCACGATACCGACGATCATCACGAATCCGCTGGCAACAATGCGTCGAGGAGAGCTGCCCCACCCGGGAATGCTGACATTATGCACATACAATGCCCATCCCATGAAAATCAGTGCGATGCCGCCCAACATAGACAACAGCTGCGTGCCTCGCGGACTAAGATTCATCCATGCCAGTGCGATGCCGCCCAACCCTACCAGCAGCGGAAGCACAATCTGGACATCCGCACCGGTGCTGGTGAGCAGCAGTCCGGTGGCCATCAACGCGAAACCGGCCAATGCCACGACGGCCGGTTTCGGAGCACGTTGGATGGCCTCGGACAATGATTCCGGTGCGGCAGCCGATTCGTCGTCATGAGCGGCAAGTGGCTGATTGCCTCGCGCAAGCGGCGCCTGATCAACGGGCACTGTGCGAGCTGCAGCCGTCACCGGGTCTCCGGCGGGCATGAACACCCACAGGAATACATAAGCGATGATGCCTGCGCCGTAGAGGAAGGTCAGTGCGATGAACGCAATCCGAATCCATGCCACGCCGATGCCCAAGTGCAGGGCGATGCCCTTGCACACACCGGTGAGCCAACGGCCCTGCCGGGGGCGCATCAACGGCATGCGCGCGGGCAGCAATGGTTCGGGAGATGACGTCATACTCCTATTGTGCCGCGCTCAGGGCGTTGCGGCCGGGGTTTTACCCGGTGTTCAGGGAACAATCAGGGTGTTCCCCGAGCGTTGTGGCAGTGGTCGGGCGGTGTAATGGAATCATGAGCAATCCAAACGCGAATCCATATCAGCCACAGCCGCAGCCTGGTCCGCAAAAAAACAAGACATCGCGACGCTTCTTCACTTGGGTGCGATCCAGTGGACTGGTTCGCGGCGATGACCGGTGGATCGGCGGCGTATGCAGCGGCATCGCTTTACGGCTTGGCTGGAGCCCCACATTAGTACGTGCGTTGGTGATTGTATGTGCATTGTTCTTCGGTTTTGGTGCAGCTCTGTACGCATTCGGCTGGTTTCTGATGCCGGATGTACGCGATGGACACATCTTGGCCGAGGACCTCATTGCTGGCCAATGGGACTGGAATTGTCTGGGATGCTTCCTGTTCCTCGCCGTGGCAATCGTGATTCCAGGTGCGGGGTGGGGTTGTATTGCGCTCGCCGCCTTAGCGCTAGGGTTGTTGGCCAAAAGCGGCATTCGCCAGCAGGAAGGGTACGGATTCGGGGCATCTGCGCCGCGACCGGTTTCACAGCCTGTGTCATATCCAGCTCCACAGCCTGCCTCATATCCAGCCGCGCAACCAGTCCCTCAATCTCCTTTGTATTCAGCTCCGCAACCTTTTTCACAACCTGTTTCACAACCTGTTTCACGGACCGCACCTAGTGTTTCACAACCTGTTTCACAGCCTGTCTATCAGTCGATGCCCAGCGTGATGCCGGGCACAGTGCCCAGCGCGATGCCCGGCACAGTGCCCAACGGGCCGTTTGCCCCCGACCGTATGAATGCGACGGCCTATGCCCCCACCGAGTCCAAGCGCCGCAAGCCGGCGGGCCCAATCGTGGTCTTGAGCATACTGGGCCTTACCTTCCTCTCCTTTGCCGGTCTGATGGGACTGATTTGGGTAAACGACATGGGCATTATCGGCATTATGCGTCTGGGCACCATCTGGATTGCCGCAGTATGCATAGTGATGGGGCTGGTGGTCATCATTCTCGGATTCAGAGGACGGCGTACCGGTGGTCTGATTCCTCTCGGACTGGTTGCCGGTGGATGCGCGCTCTGCATGACCATCGTTTCAGGCACGTATGGCGTGTACTACCGTGATCTTGGTGCCAGCGGCATCAATACTGTTGTTTCACTGAGCCAATCTGTCAGTGCGAGAAACAGCGACGGCATGAACGATGTGCAAAAGGATGGCATCTTCGTTGCCGATGCCAGCGATGCCACGTTTGAAACATTGCAGCAAGGTGTGGCGTTCAGCGGTGAAAACTACAACACCGATCAGGCAATCATTGATTGGTCCGATTGGGACAAGACACATGGACCGCACACGGTGAAGATGCTGGATGGCAAAACTTCCATCAGTAATTGCCCGGTCGGTACCATCACCATAGCCGCAACACAGGCGCAAGTGCATATCGTTCTGCCGGATTCCTGCACTTACGCCTTCGGCACCGCCGACTCCTACTACTCCACTTCGAGTGACGTTGGCGGCAAATACGAGATGGTATACAACAACTACATGGGTCCAAGCTTTGTTTTCTTCGAAGCTGAAAGTGCCACCAATGGGCCTGATCACGAATGGTTGGATAAGGAATCCGCCATGCCGGACAACGGCCCAGAATTAAAAATCAATATTCCCTATGTGGTGGAAGCACGTGTCAACGTGGTGTACGCCTCCGATTGGGAAGGCTCTACGTTCCAGCCGCTTGCCGATATATACGACGGCAACAGTACAAGCAAGAACACAACCGAACAATCGGAATGATCAAGCCGTTGCAACTAGGAGATGGAATCATGACTGATGAAACCAAGGAATTCGCCTCCATCGAGGAAGCGACACCGACCACGGCCATACCTTCCGAAACCGACGCGACCACCGCGACCACAACCATGGTGACCGTCGATGACCGAACCGATACCACGGTGCTGCCATCCGCAGCGGATGATGACGAAACGGCTGTGCTGCCCGTCCCCGACAATCATGCGGATGCGTCGGTCTCGGATGTGGATACGCAGGCAACAGCTGCCTCTCCATCGCCCATCGAACCAACCACAGATCGGATTGCCCTGGAAACAGTTGCCGATGCCGTGGAGGGAGATGGTGGGCCGATTCCATCTGCCGATGATGTGCCGATGTACGCAGCATCTTCAGCACGACCTCCCTATGGGCAGTCTCAGACCGCCGGCAAACCATGCCAGCCTGGGGGGAGCGCCAAGAACGTCCAGAGCGCCAAGAACGTCCAGAATGCTAAGGATGTCAAGAGTGCCAAGAACATCCAGAAACAGAGCACCAGCGCGCCTACTGTGGTATTCGGACTATTAGGCGTGATTATCGGCGTGATCGCGCTGGTTTTCGGGTACATATCTCCGGATCGGATGATTTCGTTGTTCTCGCCGAATCCGCAATTGCTGACGGCTATTATTTGCGCCGTAGTGGGACTGATTCTGGTAATAGTGGCCGTTGTATGGGCCATAGTCGGTGCCGTCAAGAAGAGAAAATAGCGTTACAAACCATTGCATTACGGTCCCAGTAGAAGCACATTATGACGGGAGCCGACCGATAAGAGCCGACTGTTCTATGCTGATGGGGGGAGGCATAGTAACTATGAAGCGGATTTCGGTGCGGCGGGTAGCGAGCGTCATCGCCACCGCGATGGCGATGACGCTGGTATTCGCCACACTTGGCTGGGCGATGATGCCGCAATGGAACACACGGCCCTACACCAAGCACATCGTTATCGCTTCTGCCGACACCACCATCACCCCTGCCCATGCGAACATTCCCCACGAGGGGCGATATCGTACGCGTGAAACCCGACTATCCATCAAGACCGGCGACGGCGTCACGCTACCCGCCGTACTACGTGAACCGGTCGGCGCTCCCGGGCCACGCCCGGCTTGTCTGTTCATTCACGGGTCCGGTACCAGTGGTGCCGAGGATTTCGGCGATATCGCCAACGCCATGGCCTCTGCCGGTATCGTGACCTTGGTGCCGGCCAAGCGCAACGACAACTACACCGTGCTGCATCGCGACTACCCGCGTTTTGCTCGCGAATACGGGCGTTCGCTCGACGTGTTGCGTGGCAGAATCGGCGTGGACCCCGCCAAAACCGGCATCTACGCCGAATCCGAAGGCACCTGGATCGCCACGATTCTAACCTCGAAACGGCAAGACATTGCCTTTGCCATACTTACATCCGCACCGGTGTTCAATGGACGTGAGCAAATGGCCATGGCTGTCAGCGCCTATACGCATGAGGCCGGCGCACCCAAGCCCGTGGTCAAAGACATGGCCAAATTGATGTCGCTGGACTACGCGCCATTCGATCTGGCCTATGCCGACTTTGATGCCGACCGGTATCTGAAATCCCTCACCATGCCGGTGCTGGTGAACTACGGCACCTACGATACGGCCATGCCCATCGAACAGGGGGCGCAGCGGATCATCGCTACGGCCAACAAGTCCGGCAACGAGAACGTCACCGTACGCTATTTCGCCGGCAACCATCAGATGCGGGCTGGTGAGGGCTTATTCACCCCGAACCTGCCATTGGCCGAAGGCTATACGCAAGCGCTGGAAAATTGGGTGAACGGTGTGACTGCCGGAACCAAAGCCGATGGATGGGCAACGCCCCAAGTCGCCGGTGCGACACCTCACCAGCGCTTCGCCGCGCCGCAACGTACCAGATCCGGTATCGTCGGCTCGCTTGGCGTGCTGGCCGGTCTGATGGTGGCAGGGCCCGTGCTGATCGTGATGGCGGCGATATTAGGTATTGGCTTGACTGTGTTTTCTTGGCTACAGACGTTGCTGGCCGGGCGACGTAGTGTGGCGACTGTGCGGGCCATGCATGCGACGCCGAGTGGGCTGGGAGCCGCCCAACAGCGTACGTTGCACGGCATTGCCGGCTTATCTGCCGGTATCGGCACAGCGGTGATGGTGATTACTGGGCTGTTGTACGGCTATATGAGCGCCGTAGGCGTATCGGCTGTATTGGTTATGCCTCAACCGCGGCTGTTTGCCGTCGGATGGGTGGTGCTGCGAATAGCGACCATGCTGTTGGTGGTGCTGTTTGCTTGGGAAATGGAACGTGTCTGGTATTGCCGCGCCGATATCGTCGGTGTGCGGCGCGTCATATGCGTGATGGTAGCGCTCGGCACTCTCGCCACACTGATGACACTGGCATTTTGGGGCCTATTCTCGCTGTAATTCTGCCGATGTGCGCTGGTAAATGGGGCCTGGCGGGCAGGCTGCGTTGGTGGTCTGGGTGTGGGGCGATCGGCAGATTGCGTTGGCCTGGGTATGGCCGGCCGACGTACATCAGTCGGGGTGTCCGATACACAGTGAATGGCTGAGTATTACGCTTGGGAGGCTTCGGCCTCCTCTAAGGTGTCGAAACCGCCGAGCTGGACTGTGTGCAACAAGGTTTCCTCAGTGATATTGCGTTGCGGGCTGGCTGCGGCGCGCTCGCCAATCATCGCTTCGTAACGTTCGAAGGTCTGGTCGGAATACGTACCAAGCTCGCCGCGCAGATAGGTTTCGAATGAGGTGGCAGATGGTGTGTCTTCGGTGGTGGTGAGTGCGCGCATCGCCTCGCCGAGCTTGGGGTAGCGCTCGCGGAAATCCTTGGCCCAGGCGACCTGCTGGGCGATGACCTGTTCCTGACGGGCCGCGCGCTCTTCAGAGAGACGCGGAATATACGGCTCTATGTTCTTCGTGAAATTTTCCGGTGCGGTGGAGGCCATCATGCGGCCGTATTTTTCGGTCACGAGGTTGCGGCCCACGTGGTCGGCCGCGTCAAGATCAGCGGCATAGCTGGTGAGTAATGGCCGCTCCCATGTGAGGAACTGGGCCAACCGCATCTGGTGGAACACCGGCCAGTTGCCTTGGCATGCCGCGCGTCCACCCTCATTGTTGGTGCGCTGGAACTGATCCCATTCATGACGCACAATAGCCTCGCGCAGTTCATCATCAGTCAGTTCGTTGGTCATCGACGTTCCTTTCACTGATACCTCCCTCTGATGAGGGAGGTGGCACGGCGAAGCCGTGGCAGAGGGAGCTTGAATCTACAAACTTTTAAGCACCGGATCATCAGAGGCGATGTGGTCCTCGACATACGGGCGCTGCCATTCGAGGAAGGTCTCGCCGGACGTGGTCAGGTGTTCGCGTTTGAGTTCCTTGACGATATCCACCGCAATCTGCTCCACAATATCGTTGATTTTCTCGATTGCTGGAGCCGCGCCCTTGCCGCCTTCGCCAAATCCGGCCCCGCCATAGCAGGCTGCCGAACTCAATCGCATCACGGTTTCCAACTGTTCGCCCACGTTCGGCAACAGCGCGAACATCGAGCCAGACAGCTTGCGCAATGCTGCGAACTGCCACTTGTAATACGGCATATAGCCCACCACCATCGGCACGTTAACCAGGAACACCAACGAGGCGGTGGCCTGCACGAACTCGTGGATGGACAGCCATGCGGCCGCGCCGTCGCCGCGCTTCAACGAACGCGGCAGATTATATTGACCGGCCTGGGCGATCATGCCGAGTCGCTTGGAGATCAGCGCGAGCCGCACATCGTCGGGCATGTTCTTGAACCCTTGGCGCGTCTTGGAAAACAGACCGGTGGGATCGGCGAACACCTCGCCATTGGTGGCGGCGGCCAAGGTCGATTCCTGAAGCATTAGCCACTCATGCGGCGCGGTCTGCGCCGGCGCAGTGTGATACCCGGTGATCGACTCAAAGAAGTCACCGATGCGGAACACGCCGTCACGGTGATTCGCGCCCTGTGCGCGCGGCGTGACGGGGGAGAGCGGTGCATCAATCGGAGTCGTCATCGCTTCCGCCACATCAGAGGACGCCGCGCCTGACTCGGCAGTGGCGGTATCGTGCGTAGCGGTGCCGGGGGTGGGTGCGTTTGCCGCATCGGGTATGACGGTGGAGCCTGCACCTGCGGAGGGGAATGCTCCGGAAGCATCGGACCTGGCATGCGCCTCGAACGTCACGCGGCCTTGCGCATCCACGCTGAACTTGCGCGGCAGTGCCTCGTAATCGACCTCAAGTTGCTCGCCGATCGCCGCGTAATCCTCATCCGTAAGCCACAGGCAGAAGCGCGGGCCGAAATCGTGGTCCTGCGAATACGCATCATCGAATCCGTAGCATTCCGAGCCATGACCCACCAGACCGGCGGCGATACGCCCGGCATACTGCGGATACTTCGCCGCAATCATCGGCTTGCCCATCTGCGTCCAGAACGCGCGGGCCAGCTTCAGTCCGGACACCGGGCATGCGGAAACGGCCTCGGCCGCGCCCGCAGAACCGGTCGACACCGAAACGGTGGATGGGGAAGATGCCGCGTTCGCACCGGTCTTGCCCTGTGCCGGGCTGTTCGGCAGCCGCGAGCCGGACTGGGGCAGCACGCCTGCATCGCCGGCAACACCTGCATTGTCAACCGTCACCCCGGCCTGCGCCGCCGCTTCCTCGGCCTGCCGCAGATTGTCGGCGGTGATACGCCAGTAATCGGTGTCCTTGCCGTAACATTCCTCGATCACGGCCAGCGCATGCCGGTATCCAGTAACCGCATCCGCATACCGTCTCTCGGCAAAGCACACCTGCGCGAAGCCCGCCAGTGCGGAGGCATAATGCGCGGAATGTTCCAGATGGCCGGTGCGATAGATTTCCAGCGCCTTGGCTGCATGCCAATGCGCGTCCTCCAACTTGTGTTCGGTCAGCAGGGTCAACGCCAGATTCGTGTGCGAGCTGGACACGTCGATATCCGCGTCCGGGTTCACGCTCGAGGCTTCGATAATGCGCAGCGCTTCACGCAACTCCAGTTCCGCCTTGTCGGGCCGATTCGTCTCGCTGTAGAGCATCGACAGATTGTTGTGCAGTGCTGCGAGCCTACGGTCGGTGGGCGCCAGCGAATGCCGGCAGACACTCTGCGCCTGATGATACAAATCCTCGGCCTGATCGTATTGTTTGGCCGCGCGCATCGAGGTGGCGCAATTGATTAGCGTGGTGGCCCACGCCTCGGATGTGCCGGTGGTCAAGCCCATACGAGCGGCCAGTTCCAGCGCTCGCTGCACAATCCACTGATTCTCCTTGTGCCGACCTTGCGAGCGATAGAAGCCCATCGTTTCGTTGAGCACGGTGAGCAGTCCGGCCTCGTCGCCGGCGTTTTCCGCGTCCACCATCGCCTGTTCCAAGTACGGGCCGGCTTCGGTGGCGGCCGTGTGGCGATCGAAAATCGCGTCCAGTCCGTTCAGGAATTGTTGGGTATCAAAGGTTGCGGGCGATTGATCGGCATCGTCCGCAACCTGGTTCGCCGTGGAATCGGCACCTTGTGCTGCGGCCGCCGCATCGGTGTCGTCGGCATCGTCTGGACCATGCGCGAATTGCGCGGCGAATTGTTTGAGCAGTGCTTCCTCATCCATACCGCCAGACCTCCCTGAATCGTGTCTGATTTCAGTCTATTAATACTGTGAACAAACACGTCAGGGAGTTTGCTGTGAGCTTGGTCTCAGTCCACCTTGGTTTCGCGCAAGCGGTGAATGGCGTCGGTATCGGTTTCGCAGCGCCACGAGTAGAAGGCCAGCAGCCCTACGGCAAGCAGAGCCAGCGGCATACCGCCCAGGCCGGTATAGCGATAGTTCATCGAGAAGGTGGTGAGCATCGCGCCGCCGACAATCGAGCCGATGGCATTGCCGAAGTTAAACGCCACCTGTACAGCCGCGCCGGCGATCAGCTCGCCGCCGCCCTGGCCGGCTTCGGTCATCAGCAATTGCTGTGGAGCGGAAGTAAAGAACAATCCGATGGCGATCCAGAACGTCAGTACAGCGGTCATCGGCTGATTACCCGGAGTGATAAGCACCAGCAACAAGCCGAGGCAGGAGATGGACTGACCTATTGCGGCCGCGCCGGCATGCCTCCAATGGTCGGTCAGACGACCTCCAAGCAGACCGCCGATGACCATACCAAAGCCGGCAAGCATCATCAGCATCGGCACCAGGGAAGACGACCATCCGCCGGTTTTCTGCAGCCAAGGGGAGACGTAGCTCCACCAGCAGAACACACCGGCATTGCCGGTGAACACGGCGGCCAAAATCACCCACGGGCCACGGCGGGTGAGGAACTTGAACTGACCGGCGATGCCTGCGTCCTTGATCGGTGCAACGTACGGAATCCACGCCGACGCCAGCACAATCGTCATTGCCGCCCAAGCGGCCAAAATGCCGAAGGCAAGACGCCAGGAAAGGAACTCGGCCATCAAGGTGCCCGCCGGTACGCCGAGCATATTGGCCACGGTCTGTCCGGTGACCATCACGGATACGGCCTGCGCCTCCTTGCCTTCCTCCGCCAGAGTCTTGGCGATGAGTGTGGCTGTGCCGAAGAATGCGCCGTGCGGCAGGCCGGCGACGAATCGTGCGACGACCAGCATGGCGGCATTGACGGAGAATGCGGAAGCCAGATTGCCCACCAAGGCAATCACCATAAACAATATGATGAGGTCCTTCGGCGGCACCTTGCGGCCGAATACCAGAATCAGTGTGCCGAAGCACACGCCGATCGCATACGCGGAAATGTAATGGCCTGCGGTGGGGATGTCCACGCCGGTGGCGGCCGCGGCCTGCGGCAGAATGCCCATCATCACGAACTCGGCGGCACCGAGAATGAACGCGCCCGAAGCCAGTGCAAGCAGACTCTTCTTCATGGTTCCTCTAATTACTTCAGTATTACTTACAAAAACAGTGCGGCAATCGATTGATTCGAGCGATATATTACGGTGGTCCGCCAACAAATACGGGGGCTTGCCGTGATGTGGTTTGTCGCTGTGTGCGGCGGGTTGTTTACCGCTGTTCGATCGCTTGGTTTGATTGTTGGGACAGGAAACGAAAAACCGGATTGCTGATTTCTCAACAATCCGGTCCAGTTGTCGGGCTGGCGGGATTTGAACCCGCGGCCTCTTCGTCCCGAACGAAGCGCGCTACCAAGCTGCGCTACAGCCCGTTTGGCAACAGATGTAGATATTACATTGTGGTGGTGGACAATGCAAATCGGCATGTCGCGAGTGTTGCGTGATGGTGGATTCGCCATGTGTACAGGTCTCTCAAGCCTTGTGCAGGGCCGGTTTTGCGTCATGTGAGCGGGTGTTCAGATGGCCGTGCGGTCTGCCGGGCTCATAATCGCCGGCCTTGCGTACACTGATGAATCATGGCTGAAGTTGTCGAAAATACCGAAAACACTGAGAATGAAACCCCGGCCGTCCCGCAGATGAGCACCGTCGAACGTGCGGAAATGCTGCTCAAGCAGGACGCCACCATCCGCGAGAAGATCAAGTCCGGTGCCACGCTGGACGAAGCCGTGGACCCCTCCAACAAGGAGTTCGGCCCGCTGGCCCACCCCGAGCAGGTGCAGATGCGCGTGGCCAAGCGCGCGATGATGCTTGAGGCCGGCATTGCCCCCTACCCGGTGCACTTGGACGTCACCGACACCATCGAGGCGGTCCGCGCCAAGTATGACGGCAAGCTCGAGGCTGGCGAAGAGACCGAAGACATGGTCGGCATTGCTGGCCGCGTGCTGTTCCTGCGCAACGCGGGCGGCCTGTGCTTCGTGCAGCTGTCCGCCGGTGACGGCACCAAGATTCAGGGCATGATCTCCAAGAAGGAGATTGGCGCCGACTCGCTCAAGCAGTTCAAGCAGCTCGTCGACCTTGGCGATCACCTGTACCTCAAGGGCCGCGTCATCGCCTCCAAGACCGGCGAGCTGTCCGTATTCGCCACTGAGTGGGCTATCGCCTCTAAGGCCCTGCAGCCGCTGCCGGCCCTGCACAAGGACCTGAACGAAGACACCCGCACCCGCAAGCCGTACATCGGCATGATCGCGGACGAGAACATCCGCAACATGGTGCGCAACCGCTCCAAGGCCGTGGCCTCCCTGCGCCGCACCTTTGACGACCACGACTTCCTCGAGGTCGAAACCCCGATGCTGCAGACCCTGCACGGTGGCGCGGCCGCCCGCCCGTTCACCACGCACATGAACGCCTTCGACCTTGACCTGTACCTTCGCATCGCCCCGGAACTGTTCCTCAAGCGCTGCCTGGTCGGCGGCATCGATCGCGTGTTCGAAATCAACCGTGACTTCCGCAATGAGGGCGTCGACGCCACGCACGCCCCCGAATTCACCATGGTCGAGGCCTACCAGGCCTATGGCACCTATGATTCCATCGGCCAGCTGGTCAAGGAGCTCGTGCAGAAGACCGCCATGGACGTCTACGGCTCGCACAAGGTCACCCTGCTCGACGGCACCGAATACGACTTCGGCGGCGAATGGAAGACCATCAGCATGTACGACTCCCTGTCCGAATCGTTGGGCGAGGAGATCGTGCCGAATGGCGGCCCGGACGCCCCCGGCACCTCCGTTGAGCACCTGGGCGCCATCGCCGACAAGCTCGGCGTAGAGCGCGACGACGTGGAGAACCACGGCAAGCTCGTCGAACACCTGTGGGAGCACTTCTACGAGGACAAGCTTTACGAGCCCACCTTCGTGCGTGACTTCCCGGTCGAAACCTCCCCGCTGGTCAAGGGCCACCGCACCAAGCCCGGCGTGGTGGAGAAGTGGGATCTCTACGTGCGCGGCTTCGAGCTGGCTACCGGCTACTCCGAGCTCAACGACCCGATCGTGCAGCGTGAACGTTTCGTGGCTCAGGCCAAGGATGCGCTCGCGGGCGACGAAG
>OLGO01001552.1_pt1 | contig 14454 bp, 12 predicted proteins | sample 1605861 | NCBI WGS metagenome assembly OLGO01 (sample SAMN03283253) | human gut metagenome | biome: human-associated habitat; material: feces | host: Homo sapiens | place: USA | collected 2013
GATGTGCCATGTTCCGGAATTGGAATTATCGGACGCAAACCGGAAATCAAATACCATGCATTGCAACATGCCAAAGAGCTTGTTCCAATTCAGCGAAAGATTGTAGAAAACGCTGAGAAAATGGTAAAGCCGGGAGGTGTCCTAATATACAGTACATGCACAGTGAATCCGGAGGAAAATGAAGAAAATGTCCGGTGGTTTCAGGAGTATTTTCCTTTTGAGACAGAGTCTTTGAGAGGATTTTTGCCGAAAGGAATTTCTTCCGATACGATGGAGCGGGGATATATTCAGCTGATGCCGGGAGAATACGGTACGGATGGATTTTTTATTGCCCGGTTCCGAAGGAGATAGATTATGGAAAAAACAGATATCAGATCAATGACTTTGGATGAGCTGGAATGTTTTGTAATGGACGGACTCGGCGATAAGAAGTTTCGGGCGCGTCAGATTTATGATTGGATGCACGTGAAACTGGTTCAGAGTTTTGATGAAATGACCAATCTTTCGAAAAATCTGCGGGAACGTCTGAAATGCGAAGCGACGCTTTGTCCGGTGACGATGGTCGACCGTTTGGTTTCAGAAATAGACGGCACCCGAAAATATCTTTTCAGGATGGAAGACGGCAGTATCATTGAGAGCGTGTTGATGAAATATAAACACGGGAATTCTGTGTGTATTTCTTCCCAGGTCGGCTGCCGTATGGGCTGCCGTTTCTGTGCATCTACGTTACTTGGATTGTCAAGAAACTTATATCCATCCGAAATGCTTGATCAGATCTATGCGATTCAGAAAGTTACTGGGGAGAGAGTATCGCATCTTGTAGTAATGGGAACAGGAGAACCATTTGATAATTTTGAATCATTATGCCGTATGATTGAACTGCTCTGTTCACCGGAAGGATTGAATATCAGTCATAGAAATATTACAGTATCTACCTGCGGAATCGTACCAAAGATTTATGAATTTGCAGATAGAAATCCGCAGGTTACCCTGGCGATTTCTTTACATTCGCCAAATGATACGATGCGAAAAGAACTGATGCCGATCGCAAATAAATATTCTATGGATGAACTGATGAAGGCTGCGAAGTATTATACGAAGACAACCGGCCGGAGAATTACATTTGAATACAGCCTTGTAAAAGGAGTTAACGATAAAAAGGAACATGCAGAAGAACTCATTTCAAGAGTGAAAGGCATGAACTGCCATATTAATCTTATTCCGGTAAATCCAATTAAAGAAAGAGATTTTGAGCAATCTACACAGAATAATGTAACGGCATTTAAACATATACTGGAACGACAGCATATTCAGGTGACGGTCCGCAGGGAGATGGGAAGAGATATTCAGGCTGCGTGCGGACAGTTAAGGAAAAGTTATAAAGAAAGGAGTGGGAATGAATGAAATCTTTCGGCATAACGGACATTGGAAGAAAGCGAAAAGTAAATCAGGATTATCTGTTTTTTTCTGATGAGCCGGTTGGCTGTTTCCCCAATCTCTACATTGTAGCAGACGGAATGGGTGGACATAAGGCTGGCGATAAAGCATCCTCTTATGCGGTAAACCGCTTTGTGGAGCTGGCGAAGAAAGAGAAGAAAGAACTTCCCTTCCTCGTTATGGAACGACTTTTAAATGAAGTAAATGAAGCAGTATACGAACTGTCTTGTAAAGAAGAACAGTATGCAGGAATGGGTACAACATTTGTAGCAGCGACAGTAGTAGATAAAACAGCATATATTATGAATGTGGGGGATAGCCGGCTATATTATTTTGATGGCAAGATTCGTCAGGTAACAATGGACCATTCTCTCGTGGAAGAACTGGTTCGAGCTGGCGAGATTGACCGGTCAGAAAGCCGGAATCATCCACAGAAAAATATTATAACAAAGGCAGTAGGTGTGGCAGAAGATATTCAGCCGGATTTCTTCATTGTTGATATGGAAGAAGGAAGCTCGCTTTTATTATGTTCTGACGGATTAACAAATATGGTAGACGATGAAAAACTAGAAGAGATTTTATCAGAGGATTGTACAGAAGAAGAATATGCAGGCAAATGCATAGAAGAAGCATTGTTTTATGGTGGCCTTGATAATATTGCGGTTGTCATCGCCCGGAATAGAAGTGGGAGGTGAAGACATTGCTGCAAAAAGGGACTATTTTAGCTGGAAGATATGAAATACTCGAACATATCGGTTCCGGAGGTATGGCAGATGTATACAAAGCCAGATGCCATAAATTAAACCGTTATGTAGCAATTAAGGTTCTACGCCAGGAGTATTGTGATAATGAAAGCTTTGTGCGAAAGTTTACAGTAGAAGCGCAGTCTACAGCCGGATTGATTCATCCTAATATTGTAAATATTTATGATGCCGGGAATGAAGAAGGTATCCATTATATCGTAATGGAACTGGCGGAAGGAATGACATTAAAACGCTATATCAGACGATATGGGCGGTTAAGTGCCAGAGAGACCGTAGATTTCGCGATTCAGATCGCAAGTGGATTGCAGGCGGCACATGAGCATCATATTATACACAGAGATATTAAGCCACAAAATATTCTGGTGTCAGACAGTGGAACAATTAAAGTTACAGACTTTGGAATTGCCAGAGCAGCAACAGGAGATGATACGATTTCATCAAGTGCAATGGGATCGGTACGTTATCTTTCACCAGAACAGGCAAGAGGCGGCTATGCCGATGAAAGAAGTGATATTTATTCTCTTGGTATCACTATTTATGAGATGGCTACGGGAAAGGTTCCTTTTGATGGGGAAAATACAGTTGCGATCGCATTGATGCATTTGAGGGATGAAATTACTCCGCCGCGTTGTTATTTCCCGGATATTCCATCCAGCCTGGAAAAAATTATTTTAAAATGTACTATGAAGCAGCCGGAACAGAGATATCAGAGTGCAGCAGAACTTATTCTTGATCTGCAGAAGGTATTTTTGTCTCCGGACGGTAATTATGTATATGTGGATCCGTTAGTAGATGATTCACCGACAATTCAGAGAAATAAAGAAGATATAGAGAAAATTCGTAAATCCCTGACAGGAACAGAGAGAAAAAGAGACGTAGAAGAAAAGAAATCTCAAGTGGAAGAAGAGGGAGAAGAGGAAGAAGATTATAAAGATGATGCATCCATGAATCCAAAGCTTGAAAAGCTGATTCTTGTAATTACGATAGCCTTCGGTATTTTAGTTGCCTGTATCGTCTTTTATCTTGTTGGGAATTCTCTTCATTTATTCCGGACATCTTCAAATAAAGGAACGACACAGGCTGCGGTTGAGACAACAACAGAAGCGCCAAAGGAGGCAACGACTGAATCAAAGCCAGAGGAGACAAAATATACAAAGATGCCAAATCTGATCGGGCTTACGAAAAATGCGGCCGAAGATGAGATGAAAGCGTTGGGATTAAAAGCAGACTTTGCATATGAAGACGGAAGCAGCAGTGCAGACAGTGATCTTATCGTAAAAAAACAACAGTATAATAAAGGGGATGCTGTTGCAATTGGTTCTACAGTAAAGATTACACTTGGTAAGAAAGAGTCAGCAGATGCGACAACAACTGCAGAAAAAGTGGAAGTACCGGCTATGGTGAATTATACAGAGAAAAAGGCCGAAAAAGAATTAACGAAGGCTGGACTCAAAGTAAAGAAAGCATATGCGACAAGCGATACGGTAAAGGAAGGTTATGTGATCAAACAGAGTCCCAAAGGTGGAACCATCGTTAATAAAGGATTTGCTGTAACGATTACAATCAGTAAAGGTGTAGGAAAGACAACCGTACCGTCGCTGATCGGTGTTTCACAAAGTGTTGCAGAAAAAGAGTTGAATCAGGTTGGATTAAAGCTTGGTACAGTAAGCTATGACTATAGTGGAGAAGTTGGCGTAGGCGATGTTATTTCTCAGGGAATTGAGTCAGGAACATCGGTGGATAAGGGAACAAAAGTATCGGTTGTTCTAAGCCTTGGAGAACAGGAAAGTTATCGTTATGAAGGAAGCGTAAACATTGAAGAACAGCCATTTGATGAGGGGGCTTCCGGAAGCGTAAAGCTTGTGTTAAAGCAGGATTCCTGGGAAAGTACCATTTATTCAAAGAGTAGTGTAAGCAATGATGATTTTCCGCTAAACATTACATTTGAAGGAGACAGAGAAGGTGGCGGAACTGTAATTATGTATGTAAATGGCAAACAATATAACACATATAGTGTAAATTTAAGTGCGATTTCAGATTAGAAGCTTGCATATTTTATGGAGGAAAGAATGACAGGAAAGATTATGAAAGGAATCGGAGGATTCTATTATGTATATGTAGAACAGCAAGGACTTTATGAATGTCGTGCAAGAGGTATTTTCCGCAATAAAAAGATGAAACCGAATGTTGGTGACGTTGTAGATATTGATGTTTTATCTGAAGAAGAAAAAACAGGAAACCTTGTAAAGATTCATAAAAGAAAGAATCAGTTGATTCGTCCGATGGCATCCAATGTGGATCAGGCGCTTGTCATTTTCTCTGTTCATGAACCAGAACCGAACTTTCATTTGCTGAATCGCTTTCTGATCACAATGGAGCAACAAGAGATACCGGTAATCATCTGTTTTAATAAGACAGACCTCTCTACAGAGCAGCAGCAGGAACAGTTAAGAAAAGATTATGAAAACAGCGGCTGTATCGTCGTGTTTCAGGCAGCAGCAAAAGGCGAGGGGATTACCCAGGTAGAAGAGCTTCTGCGAGGAAAGACAACCATTATGGCAGGACCCTCCGGAGTAGGAAAGTCATCTACTTTAAATTGCATCAGCAAGGACAGGCAGATGGAGACAGGAGAAGTCAGTGAGAAGATCAAAAGAGGAAAGCATACGACAAGACATTCAGAATTAATTTATATTGGAGAAGACACCTACTTGATGGACACACCGGGCTTTAGTTCTCTTTTCCTTGAAAATATTGAAAAAGAAGATTTGAAGTATTATTTTCCTGAATTTACACCTTATGAAAATACATGTAAGTTTAATGGATGCTGTCATATTCATGAACCTGGATGTGAAGTGAAAAAAGCATTAGAAGAAGGAAAAATCAGCAAAATGCGTTACGATGATTACTGTATGTTTTATGAGGAACTGGCACAGCAGAAGAAATGGTAATGAATTAGTAATAAATTAATGAATGATTCCTATCTATCAATATGAATTTCAAAGAAGAGGAAAACAGTGACTCTGTAAGAACAGAAAGTCAGAAAGGAATATCGAGGGATGAAGAAAAAGAAGAGTATTTTAATTGTAAGTGGTGGAAGCATAGATGTGGATTTTGCCAAAGAATATTTAAGAGAAAGACAGTATGACCATATTATTGCGGCAGACTCCGGTCTTGCACACTGCAAAGAGATTGGAATAGAACCAACAGATATCCTTGGAGATTTTGATAGCCTTAGAAATTTAGAATTGTTAGAATACCACAGACAAAAAGGAATACCGTTACGTGAATTCCCAACACGAAAAGATTATACCGATACACATCTTGCAGTGAAGTATGCAATAGACCTAAAAGCAGAAGAAGTAACCATTTTAGGAGCAACGGGAACAAGATATGATCATATACTTGCCAATATCAGTCTGCTGGCATTATTACGTGATGAAGGAATCAATGCACAGATTGTTGATGCCCATAACGAAATAGAAATCCTTCGTGGTCCGGCCGAGAAAAAATATAAGAAAAAATATAATCGGAAAGGTAGCGAAACAGAGCAAAAGAAAGAATATTTTTCTATTATTGCATTTTCACCAGAGGTAACAGGCATTGATGAAGAGGGATTTTCTTATCCTTTACATCAGGCAACTCTTTATAACAAAGAAAGCATCGGTGTCAGCAACGAAATTGTGGAGAAGGAAGCTACTTTACGATTACAAAGTGGATATCTTATCGTTATGAGAACAACAGATTAGAAAAGATAGTGTAAAAAGGCGTTGTTTTTAGAAAAAATTGTGCTATAATAACCCCTGTGAAAGTTTTGAAAGTACATGATATTTACGGGAGGAAAAACATAATGAAAAAACAACTAAAAGCAATTTCTGCCTGTCTGCTGTCTGCATTACTTGCAACAACAGCTTTGCCTTTTTCCAAAGTAGAGGCAAAGTCAAAATGGGTTGAGATCAATGGAGTCAATTACGAAATAAACCGAATGACAGGTGAATGTGAAGCCAGTCTGAATGTAACACAGGGAAAGAGCGAGGTAACAATTCCAAATAAAGTTTCCTATCAGGGAGATACTTATAAAGTAACTTTCTTTAGCTGGGATGACTGGGAGCAGGACTGGAAAGAAGAGACAAGTCGTACATATAAACCAGCAGCTGGTTCTTATCAGGCCGTACTTGAAAAGATCACTATTGCAAAAGGCGTTCGTGTTTCTGAACCGGCATGCCACTATCAGAAGCTTAAAACAATTATTTTTGAAGACCCGGCAGGAGTTTCCGGAACAGAATTTTATGATTGTCCACAGCTTCAGAGCCTCTACATTCCTAAAAAAGTAAAGTACTGGCCAACGGTGAGAAAGTGTCCAAAAGTAAAGATTACAGCATCTTCTGCTAATCCGTATTTAAAAGTAATCAATAATGACATTTACTCAAAGAATGGAAAAGTTCTTTATAGTGTAGCAAGCACAAAAACAAAGTACAAAGTAAAGAAGTCTGTAAAAGAAATAGAAGATGGTGCTTTTTACAAAAATGACAGCATTAAGAGTATTTATCTTCCGGATTCTGTAAAAGAAATCGGAGAAGAAGCGTTTGGAGACATGGAGAACCTCCAGTCAATCCGCTTTAGCAGATCGATCAGTGAATTAGACTATGCAATGTTTAATAAGTGTAAAAAGTTAAAAACAGTCAAGCTTCCAAAAAGAATTCAGACGATTCGCGGAAACTTTGGAGGAAAGAAAAACTGCTACCTTAAAAAAATATATATCAATGCGGTAAATTTAAAGAAGAGTAATTTAAAAAGTCTTCCGAAAAAATGCAAAGTATATGTAAAGAGTAAAAATGTAAAAAATCAGGTCAAAAAAGCCGGATTTAAAGGAAAAGTGATAATCCGGTAAAGAAAAGAGAAAAGAAAAAAGGAAATCTTACTTAGGTATTTGTCCAAGTAAGATTTCCTTTTTTAATGCTGTTTTGACACTGACATCATTTTATACATTAAATTTAAATAATACAACGTCTCCGTCCTGCATGACATATTCTTTTCCCTCAGAACGTACAAGACCCTTTTCTCTTGCAGCAGTCATGCTTCCGTTTTCAATTAAATCCTGATAACTGATAACATCAGCTTTGATAAATCCACGTTCAAAATCAGAATGGATTTTTCCGGCTGCCTGTGGAGCTTTTGTGCCACGAGTGATTGTCCATGCCTTTGATTCGATCGGACCGGCAGTAAGATAAGAGATAAGACCAAGCAGAGAATAGCTTGCTTTGATGAGCTTTTCAAGTCCAGACTCTTTTAAGCCGAGATCTTCAAGGAACATTGCCTTTTCATCATCGTCAAGTTCTGCGATCTCCTGCTCGATCTGAGCACATACAACAAATACTTCTGCTTCACAGCCCTTCGCATATTCTCTGACTTTTTGTACAAAAGGATTTTCTGCACCATCATCTGCCAGATCATCTTCAGAAACGTTAGCCGCAAAGATAACAGGTTTATCTGTAAGAAGATTACATTCGCTTAATAATGCCTGCTCGTCTTCATCTTCAGTAACAAATGTTTTAGCAAGCTGTCCATCTTCAAGATGTGCTTTTACTTTCTTTAAAAATTCTACTTCTGCCGCAATCTTCTTATCATTATGAGCTGCTCGTGCTGACTTGGAAATACGGCGGTCTAATACTTCGATATCAGAGAAAATCAACTCAAAGTTAATTGTTTCGATATCACGAAGAGGATCGACACTTCCATCAACATGAATAACATTACTGTCTTCAAAACAACGTACCACATGAACGATCGCATCTACTTCACGAATATTTGCAAGGAACTGGTTTCCAAGACCCTCTCCTTTAGAAGCACCTTTTACAAGTCCGGCGATATCAACAAATTCAATTGTAGCCGGAACAATCTTTGCAGAATCATACATATCAGACAGTACTTTAAGACGCTGATCCGGAACGGCAACAATACCAATATTCGGATCTATAGTACAGAATGGATAATTGGCAGACTCTGCTCCAGCCTTTGTCAGAGAGTTAAATAATGTACTCTTTCCAACGTTAGGAAGGCCAACAATACCTAATTTCATAAAAATTCCTCCTATGTTGTTTTATGTACTCTTGTAGCTTTTCCTATTCTCAAATCCCATTAATGTGAGTATTACGTACACATCAAAAATTCTGCCAGTACATTTTAGAAAATCTGGAAATCAAGAATGGAAGTCTTTAGGAGTACATCTTAAATTCATAATTTCAATCTATTATTCTAACATAGAAAGCGAGAAAAAGACAGAAGTTTTACTATGGAATTCTGTGGAATTCTTTTTTCTTTTCCCTCTCCAGTGAATTAAATTGAAAAATTTCTTTGGGAGGGATATAATAAATAAAATAATATGTACTCCAAGAAAGACTCCGAGAGTACATTAATAAGAACAGGAGGTTAGTGAACGGAAGTTATGCAGTACACAGATATTCGATTTCCGCATCTTGGAATTGTTCTTTCCCATGTGGGAAGATATATCTCCATAGGGGATTTTCAGATCATGTTTTACGGAATTATCATTGCATGCGGATTTCTTGTCGGTTTGTGGGTGGCGCAACAGGAGGCAAAAAGAACAGGGCAGAATCCGGAAATTTACATGGATTACCTGCTTGTTATGATGATTCCGGCGATTATTGGTGCAAGAATTTATTATGTTGTATTTTCATGGGATTCTTATAAAGACAATATTCCGGAAATATTTAATTTAAGGCATGGAGGACTTGGAATTGTAGGAGGCGTGGCTATGGCGGTTCTTGTCCTTTTTCTCTTTGCAAAAGCAAAAAAGCAGAGTGCGCTTTTAATGCTTGATACGATGACAATGGGACTGCTTATCGGTCAGATCATGGGGCGATGGGGAAACTTTTTCAACAGAGAAGCTTTTGGAGGTTATACCGACGGACCACTTGCTATGCAGATTCCGCTAAAGTATTTTGAACAGTATGGAAGGGTGTCAGAACTTGAGAGTTCAGGAATCCTTAAGCATCTTGTTACCCTTACTGTTCATGGGGAGAAGCTGTCTTATATTCAGGTACATCCTACATTTCTTTATGAAGGAATGTGGAATCTTCTTCTGTTGCTTTTTATCTTTATTTATCGGAAACATAAGAAGTTTGATGGAGAACTTTTATGTATTTATCTGATGGGATATGGATTGGGACGTTTCTTTATTGAGGGACTTCGAGTGGATCAGCTGCTTATCGGTCATACGGGAATAGCAGTTACACAGGTTGTGTGTATTTGCATTTTTGTTGGAGGACTGATTGGGATGGTTCTTGGGCATAAAAAGAGTAAGGCTTGCTAAAGTCGCCTGTTTATGCTATAATTCCTTAGGTTTTTACAAAAAATAAGCAAAAGGCCAATGGGCTGGAGGATGTTATGAAGCGATTTTGGAAGGATTTAAAGAGTCACTATCGCTACGCCATTTATTCTGCAAAGTCAGAATTAAAATCAGAGGTTGCCAATTCCTACCTGAACTGGATTTGGTGGGTGTTAGAACCATTCTGCTTTATGCTGATTTATGCATTTATTTTTGGCGTTGTGTTTAATGCAAGCGAACAGTATTTCCCGGTATTTATCTTTCTTGGTATTACCGCCTGGGATTTTTTCAACCGATGTCTGACACAGAGTGTAAAGCTTTTAAAGAATAATAAGTCTATTGTAACGAAGGTATATATACCAAAGTTTATTTTACTCATATCCAAGATGTTTTTTAATGGATATAAGATGCTTTTTTCTTTTGCGATTATCGTGATCATGGTTATTTATTTCAGGATACCGATTACGTTGAATATATTATATGTTATTCCGATATTTATCGTGTTGTTTGTAGTGACATTTGCCTGCATGACACATCTGATGCATTACGGAGTATTTATTCAGGACTTAGCGAATGTAACGAATATTGTTCTTCGTATGGTATTTTATTTGACGGGTATTTTTTATAACATTGAGAAAAGACTACCTGCGCAATATACAGGAATCCTGATGAAAGGAAATCCGATGGCGCTTGTGTTAAGCGGTATTAGAAAGTGCATTTTATATGGTCAGGCACCGGATGTGAAGTGGCTTTTTATATGGTTTATTATCGGTATAATTGTTGCTGCGTTGGGAATTCGTAAGATTTATAAGAACGAAAACAGCTATGTAAAGGTGATTTAATGGAAGAGAATAGAAACAGTGCAATTAGCGTAAGAAATGTATGCATTGATTATAAGAGTTTAAAGACAGGTTCAATTAAAGAAAACCTGTTCAAAATAAAAAAAGTTGAGCAGGAAATATTCCATGCGGTAAGAAATGTTTCTTTTGAAGTTCCGGAAGGACAGATTCTTGGAATTACCGGAAAGAACGGCAGCGGAAAGTCAACGATGCTCCGGGCGATTGCCGGAATCTTTTCGGCAGACAGTGGAGAGATTGATCTTCATGGACATACCATTTCCCTTCTGTCAATCGGTGTTGGTTTTAAAAATGAACTGTCAGGAAGAGAGAATATTATTTTATCTGGTATGCTCCTTGGATTCTCAAGAGACTTCATTATGGAGAAGATGCCGGAAATCATAGAATTTGCTGGAATTGGCAACTTTATTGATATGCCGGTAAAAACATATTCAAGTGGTATGTATTCTAAGCTTGCTTTCTCAATTACAGCGATTCTTGAAACAGAGATTATGCTTATTGATGAGGTGCTTAGTGTAGGTGACCAGAAGTTTAAGAAGAAGAGTTATAATAAGATGAAGGAGCTGATCTCTAAAAGAGATCGTACAGTAGTTATTGTTTCACACAGTATGTCTACGTTAGAAGATTTATGTGACCAGATTATCTGGATGCATGATGGAGAAATCGTAATGTATGATAAACCGGAGATTGTCCTTCCTGTTTATACAGATTTCATGAGATAAGTTAAATGTTATAAGAATAAATAAATGTACTCTCGGAGTCTTTCTCACAAAATCAAGTACAAAAAGATTCCGAGAGTACATATAACAGAAAAAGGGGAACGGTTGTTTTTTGATAGACAATCGTTCTTTTTCTTTAGAATTTTGCAGGTAAAACATTGAAAATAACACTATATTTATATTGCATTACAGACATTGATGATATAAAATAAAATTTAAATGGGATACGGAGGTAAAAATGGAATTTGTTCATAAATCAATCATGCTAGAGGAAGTCATTGAGTCTCTGGCAATTAAGCCAAATGGAATTTATGTAGATGGAACTTTAGGTGGTGCAGGACATTCTTCTGAAATTGCAAAAAGGCTGGGGCCGGAAGGCAGACTGATTGGGATTGACCAGGATGGAGAGGCGATTGCGGCGGCAACAAAGCGGCTGGAACCGTATAAGGATCGAGTAACGATTGTCAGAAGCAATTATGCACAGATGTGTCAGGTGCTTAAAGAACTGGGTATTTCCAAAGTAGATGGGATTCTTCTTGATCTTGGAGTTTCTTCTTATCAGCTTGATAATGCAGAGCGTGGTTTTACATATCGTGAAGATGTTCCACTGGATATGCGTATGGATCAGCGTCAGACGAAGACGGCAAGGGACATTGTGAATGAGTACAGTGAGATGGAACTGTATCATATGATTCGTAATTATGGAGAAGATAAGTTTGCCAAGAATATTGCCAAGCATATCGTTGCGGCAAGACAGGAGGCACCGGTAGAAACAACAGGACAGCTTATCGAGATTATAAAGGCGGCTATACCGAAAAAGGTACGTGCTACAGGTGGACATCCGGCAAAGAAGACTTTTCAGGCAATTCGTATTGAACTGAATCATGAGCTAGATGTGTTGAAGAATAATTTAGAAGATATGATCGACATTTTAGACGATGAAGGAAGAATTGCGATCATTACGTTCCATTCTTTAGAAGACCGCATTGTAAAGAATATTTTTAGAACCTGTGAACGTCCTTGTATCTGTCCTCCGGAATTTCCGGTATGTGTATGCGGAAGAGAATCAAAAGGTAAGGTAATCACAAGAAAGCCGATTGTGCCTGGAAGAGAAGAATTGGAGGAGAACAGCCGCTCGAAAAGCGCAAAGCTTCGTGTTTTTGAGCGGAGAATTACAAAGGAATAGAATATGCATCATAATCACAGGAGAAGAGATTTCCTTTTTTATGAGTGAAGAATGAAGGTTGGAGGTTAGAATATGGCGTTTCGTGATACATCAGAACGTTACGAGTATATTTACGGAAGTAACGTTAAAAAGTTAGACAGAGAAACTGCAGGCAGTACAAAGTCCGGCAGTCCAAAGCGTGCAGGGAATACTGCTCGTAAATCAGAATATGCAGTGGAACGAAGCAAGGCAGCAAGTGCTCATTCAGAAACGGCAATTCATAAGAATACAGCCCGATTTCTGGCATTTGACTGGAAGTATACGCTGATTGCTGTAATCGCAGTAGTTTTATGTGCTTCTGCGGCAATGTTTTATCTGCATGGAACCGTACAGTTGAATGTAATGGAAAAGCAGATTTCAGATTTAAAGACAGAGAAGGCAACATTACTCAGCAAGCAGAATGCAATAAAAGCAGAGATTGATAAATCCATTAATTTAGATGAAATCAAAGAATATGCAGAAAAGAATTTACATATGATCTACCCGGAAGATTCAAACATACTCCTCTATAAAGGAGAGTCTAATGATTATTTCAGACAATATGAAAGTGTAAATTCAGGAAAGTAAAAAGCAGGTGGTAAAGTGGCGAAGAAAGTAAAGAAGATCAAACGCCTGACTGACCAGATGAGAGGTAAGCTGATATTGGTATTTATAGGTATCATCTGCCTCTTTTTCATTTTGGCAGTAAGGCTTACATATTGGACAGTAAACAAAGGCAGTGAATTTGAGACAAAGGTACTCGGACAACAAAAGCATGATAGCTCGGTTATTCCTTTTGAGCGTGGAAAGATTTATGACAGAAATGGGAATATCCTGGCAACAAATGAAAAGATTTATACACTGGTATTAGAACCAAAGAATATTCTGCTTCGGAAGAAGAAATATGAAGCGACAACAATTAACGCTTTACATGAATACTTTGGATTTAGTAAAAAAAACTTAAAAAAAGTAATCGAAGGGAATAAAGATTCCTATTATGTAGTTTATAAAAAGAATATGACCTACGATGAAGTTGCAAAGTTTCAGAAGTTCCTTGATATGGCAGATGATTCCACGAAAGGGGTATCGGATGCTAAAAAGGAAAAGATTGAAAGTGCCAGACAAGTAAAGGGGATTTCTTTTGAAGAAGATTATAAAAGAATTTATCCATATAATTCTCTTGCTTGTCGTATTTTAGGCTTTACATCTTCAGGCAATGTAGGAAACTGGGGAATTGAACAGTCTTATAATGAACAGCTTAATGGAGTGAATGGACGTGCATACTATTATTTTAATGAGGAGTTAGATCAGGAACAGACTGTAAAAGAAGCAAAGAACGGTAACTCCGTAGTGAGTACGATTGATATGCAGATTCAGAAAATCATAGAAGAAAAGTTAAATGATTTTGATAGTAAGATTGGAAGTAAGGTAACAAATATTTTAGTTATGAATCCACAAAATGGTGAGATTTTGGGAATGGCAAGTTCAAATCCATATGATTTAAATGAACCGATGGATGAGAAGAAGCTGTTATCTTTATATTCTCAAAGTGAGATTGATGAAATGAAAGCATATACCCAAGAGAAAGAAGCAGAAGAAGCTTCAGAAGAGGAGTCAGGAGAAGAATCCTCTGAAGAAACAACGGAACAGGAAGATAAAGATACAGAAAAGAAAAAGACGATTTATGATGCGTTCTATGAACTCTGGAGAAATGCGATCATCAGTGATACAAACGAGCCGGGATCTACTTATAAGCCATTTACTGTGGCGACAGGATTAGAAAGTGGGGCACTTACCGGAAATGAAAGTTATTTTTGTACAGGTTCTCTTATGGTCGGAAAGCGTAACATTGGATGTTCTCATGTACATGGAAATATCACTTTAAAAGATGCAGTTGCCAAGTCCTGTAATGTTGCTATGATGAATATCGCATTTAATGAAGGTGCAGAAAAATTTTATAATTATCAGAATCTTTTTGGCTTTGGACGAAGCACAGGAATTGATCTTCCAGGCGAGGCAGAAACAAAGAATCTTGTATATAATGCCTCGAATTATTCCAATAGTGTCACGCTTGCAACGAATGCTTTTGGTCAGAACTTTAACTGTACGATGATGCAGATGGCAGCAG
>OLGO01001554.1_pt1 | contig 14442 bp, 10 predicted proteins | sample 1605861 | NCBI WGS metagenome assembly OLGO01 (sample SAMN03283253) | human gut metagenome | biome: human-associated habitat; material: feces | host: Homo sapiens | place: USA | collected 2013
GTGCGCAGCACGGGACACTCCCGGGCCGCCCAGTCGTTGAGCCGCTGGCGGAGCGTCTGCAGATCCTCTTCCCGCACCGAGAGGCCCGCTGCCATGGCGTGGCCGCCGAAGCGGAGCAGGATGTCGGCGCAGGAGGCGATGCACTCGTGCAGGTTGAAGCCCTGCACGCTGCGGCCGCTGCCCTTGCCCTCGCCGTGCTCATCTACCGACACCACGATGACCGGGCGTCCGGTCTTTTCCACAAGGCGGGAGGCCACGATGCCGATGACGCCGGGGTGCCAGTCTCTGCCCCAGAGCAGGATGACCCGGTCTTCGAGGCGTTCCGGTTCAGCGTCCAGCAGTTCCTGCGCGGCTTTGACGATCTCCATCTCCGTCTCCTGCCGCTGGATGTTGATGTCGCTCAGCTTATGCGCCAGTTCGACCGCCCGGTCTTCGTCCTCACAGAGCACCAGCTGCAAAGCGGTGACAGCGCTGTCCATCCGGCCCGCCGCATTGATGCGGGGTGCGATGGCGTAGCTGATGTTCTCTGCCGTCACCGGCTTGCCTGCAAGGCCCACTTCTTCCAAAAGGGCGCAGAAGCCGGGTCTGTCCGTATTTTGCAGCTGGCGCAGACCGGCTTTGACGATGGTGCGGTTCTCCCCTGTCAGGGGCATGACGTCGGCCACGGTGCCAACAGCGGCGAGGTCGCCGCAGTATTCCAGCATCTCTTCCGGCGGGCAGCCATCCAGCGCGGCGCAGAGCTTGAAGGCCACGCCCGCGCCGCACAGGCCCTTGAAGGGGCTGTGGTCGTCGGCACGGCGGGGGTCCACGATGGCCACTGCCTGGGGCAGGGTGTCGTGGGGCAGATGGTGGTCTGTGATGATGAGGTCGATGCCGAGGCTGGCCGCGAATGCGGCTTCCTCTACGGCAGAGATGCCGTTGTCCACCGTGACGATGAGGCGGCAGCCCTTATCGTAGATCGACTGGATCGCGTTCTTCGAGAGGCCGTAGCCGTCGCCCTCCCGGCTGGGCAGCATACACTTGACGGCGGCGCCCATCCCTTTCAGGTGCTGATAGAGCAGGGCCGTGGCGGTCACACCGTCCACGTCGTAGTCGCCGAAGACGACGATGGTCTCCCCTTCGTCGATGGCCCGCAGGATGCGCTCACAGGCTTTGTCCATATCGGTCAGGAGCATGGGGTCGCTCAGCTCTTCTTCGCCCGCCAGAAGGGTCAGCGCCTCGGCGGGGTCGGTGATGCCCCGGGCAGCGAGGATGCCGGCCAGCAGGCCGGCTTCTTTCTGCTGGGCCGCGAGGACAGAGCGGTACTTTTCCTCGCTCCACTCTTCGTCCATGTTCTGGTATTCCAGCTCTTCGGTGTTCTGCTGGGCGATGGCCGCTGTCAGCTCTTTCAGGGCGGCGCGGTCAACGGTCTTGGTGTTCCAGGCCCGGTAGGTCATCGCAATCCCTCCCCGGCCAGACCATCGTTCGCCAGCATCCCCTGCAGCGCAGCGATCTCGCTGGAAACGTCCAGCGCCACGTCCGACAAAAGCTTATCGTAGAGGTTATCATAAGCCTGATTCAGGGTGTGCAGGATGCCCGCAATATCCCGGCGGATGGCCTCCGCGTTCTCGCCCTGCTGGCTCTGCACGTCGTTGTAGGTGTGCAGGAGCTTGAGGGTGGTGGGGATATAGTATTCCGCAAAGCGGCGGGCCTTGGGCAGGCTCTCGGGGTGGGCTTCCAGCCAGGCACAGATGGACTCGGTGGTCTTCTGCATATGCTGCAGCTCCTCCACAGCCCGCTCATCCTCCATGAGCCCCTGCTCCTTCTCGAGCACCTGCGCAAAGCGGTGGGTCGTCTCGAGGTTCAGGGGGACTTCTCCGGCCTGTTCCGGCGCTTTTTCCGGTTCGGGCTGGGGCTGATTTTCCTGTGCGGCGCGGTAGTCCTCTGCCGTCAGGTAGAGCTTGTCGTTTTTCTCGTCCAGCCAGGCACTGAGCCAGCCCTTGTGGATGAATTTCCGCAGCATCTTGAGCGCCTTGGTCTTCTTTTTATGCGTCAGGTCGGCCAGCATGGAGAGGGACAGGCCCTTGTGCCAGTCGAAGCCCTCGGCGGTATCGGCGTAGAGCTCCAGGGTCTTGGCGGCCTTCATACGGGACGCGCCCGCCGCGGTCAGCCAGCCGAACACAGCGGTCACAGCGGCAGAGCACCACCCCGTTACCGCGATAGCACCCAGTGCAAAATCGCCGATGGCACTGAGGACCGTCATATCAGCCGCCACCATCACGCCGCCGGACGTGAACGCCCCCGCCGTGCCGAAGCAGGCGATGGCCGTGATGCCGAAGAGGACGGCGAAGGTGATGCCGGTCGCCAGCATGGCGACGCCTGCGCCGTGGCACTTTTTCGCGCTGGTGCGAATATTCTCGATGGCCGTCGGTTCCGGCTTCTTCGCAAAGAAATTGCGCGCCCAGTCGGTCATCCCGCTGGCGCCGGCGCTGCTTCTGGCCTCCTCGGCCCGCTTCTGGTACTCCTGTTTTCCGGCCTGAAAGGCCCGGCCTGCCTCCGAGATGCCATAACCGGCGGCGTTCACTGCGGCGCGGCCCACATCCCACACACGGTCGCCGATCTCCTCGCCCCGGCCCTCAAAGCCGTGGCGGAAGGAGTCGGACATGGTGTTGCCCAGCTCGCGGAGCTGGCGTTCCAGCTCCTGCTGCACCTTACGGCCTTCGCTGTCCTTCGCCGTGCGGTCAAAATCGTCTTCACGATCAGTCATTCAACTTCTCACCCTTCTGCCGGGCTGTACCGGCTGATGATGGCGCGGGCCACCCGCAGGCCATCGACGGCGGCACTCATGATGCCGCCCGCATATCCGGCACCCTCGCCGCAGGGATACAATCCTGCCAGCTGGGCGCATTCAAAATTTTCTTCCCGTTTCAGCCGCACCGGGCTGCTGGTACGGGTCTCGAGGCCGGTCAAAATGGCCTCGGGGGCGGTGTAACCCGCAATTTTCCGCTCGTAAGCCCGCAGACCGACCCGCAGGGTGTCGGCCAGCTCGGTCGGCAGCAGTGCGCCGAGGTCCGCAGCGACGACGCCCCGGTCATAGGTGGGCTGGACGCGGCCAATGTTCAGCCGGCCCCTGCCCTCCAAAAAGCTCTGGATGTTCTCCGCCGGGGCAGCATACTCTCCGCCGGGACGGCCTGCCGCATAGGCCCGGGCTTCCAGCTCCCGCTGGAAGGCGATGGCCTTCCGGGGGTCGTTGCCGAAGTCTTCGCCGCCCACGCTGACCACTACGGCCGCGTTGGCATTCCTGCCGCTGCGGGCGTGGTAGCTCATGCCGTTGGTCACGACGCGGCCCTTTTCGCTGGCCGAAGCCACCACCTGGCCGCCCGGACACATACAGAACGTATAAACGCACCGTTTTTCAACGTGCTGCGAAAGCTGATATTCGCCGCGCGGCAGGGCCGGATGGCCCGCCGCCTCGTGGTAGAGGCTCTTTTCGATCTCCGATTGGAGATGCTCTGCCCGGAAGCCGACGCTGAAGGGCTTGCACTCCAGCACGAGGCCGCTGTCCATCAGCATCCCGAAGGTGTCGCGGGCCGAGTGGCCCACCGCGAACACCAGCGCCTCACAGGGGAACGCACCGTCCGTGGTCTGGATGCCGACGAGCTGGCCGTCCCGCCGCTCGAAGCCGGTGAGGGCTGTGTTGAAGTGGACTTCGCCGCCCAGCGACTCGATCTCTTTTCGGATCGAAGTGATGACGCCCCGCAGCAGGTCGGTGCCGACATGGGGCTTCTGCTGCCAGGCGATCTCCTTCGGCGCGCCGTGCTCGAGGAACACTTCGGTCACGAAGCCGCAGAGCTCGTCGCCGATGCGGGTGGTGAGCTTGCCGTCCGAGAAGGTTCCGGCGCCGCCCTCGCCGAACTGGATGTTGGCGTTTTCGTCCAGCTCACCGGTGGCGGAGAAATGCTCCACGGCCTTGACACGCTCGTCCAGCGCCGGGCCGCGTTCCAGCACGATGGGCCGGTAGCCCTGACGGGCCAGCAGCAGCGCCGCAAAGAGGCCCGCCGGGCCGAGGCCGCAGACCACAGGCCGGTGCGTCAGCGGCAGAGTACCGTTCTGCACCGAGAGATCGGTCTTGCCCCGGACGGTGACGCTGCGGGAAGCACCTGCACAGGCGGCCTCTTCCCTCTCCTCTTTCAGGGTCACGGCCACGGTGTACACCAGCTTGGGCTGGCCGTGGCGGGCGTCCACCGAGAGCCGGGCGATGCCCAGATGGCTCACCTTTCCCCGGGGGATGCGGGCGAGGCGGAGGGCTTTTTCGTAGGCCTGCGGCTCCCCGGCGGAGAGGGGCAGGCGAATATCATGGATCAGGATCATATACTCAGTTACTTTCTATCTTGCACTGCACCACATAGCTGCCCAGCGCAAAAATTTTGTCGTTGGCCGGCACATAGAGGCGGCAGGCGATGTTCTGCTGGCCGATGGCGACATAGAAGTCGTCGGCGTCGATCTCAATGACCACCTGTTCCGGATTCAGTGCTTCCAGCGAACCGGCCGGGCCGCAGAGGGTGACGTTCATCAGCCGCTCCGTCTCCACGGTCAGGGTGTAGGTGGAGGGCAGGTTGATGACCTGCACACAGCTGGCGGGCAGGTTCATGGTCTTGGTCTCCAGACGGGAGCTGTCGAAGCTGACCGTGATGCTGGAGATGTTGTCCAGCAGGCGGATGCCGCTGGGCAGCTCGATGGGCATTTCGTACACCTTATCCAGTGCAAAGGTGGAAAGGTCGATGGTACCCACCGACAGGGTGGACAGACGGTCGATCTGGGACTCCGGGCCGGCCACATTGAGGGTCTTTTTGCTCAGGGAGTAGACCAGCACCGAGGGGTCAAAGTCGCGGGGCGCGTTGATAAAGCTGACTTCCACCGGCAGGGTGGCCAGCTTATACACCTGCAGCGTGACCTCGACGCTGTCCGTTTCCAGAGTAGTATACTCAAATTCCACCTCTCCGCCGCTGCGGGTGTAAAAACGCAGGCTGGTGTCCAGAGTGACGGGGCTGGTCAGCTCGCCGTTGTAGGTCACCTCGGCGGTGCAGGTCTCCACCTTGCTCAGCTCGGTGCTGGGGCCGGAGAGAGTCACCGTCTCCTTCGAGATGTCGGTGCCGTAGAGGATATAGCCGTCTGCTATCTTCAGGTAATTCGTCGTCACCTGGATGGGCAGGGTCTTTTCTTCCACCACATCGAACACCACGTCCACGGTGTTGTCACCGTCGATGGAGACGGACACCCCGGTGAGCAGGGTGCTCTGGCTCCGCACCTGAAGGCGCAGGCTCTTTTCGCCGCTGTCGCGGACGCTGGACCAGTCGGGGTAGACGACAAAGTCGTTGGCCGACAGGCTGCCGATGGTGTAGCCGTCGCCGGAAAGCTTCAGGTTGACCGTTTTTTCCTCCGCATTGACGATGCTCAGCCCCCGGGAAGTGTAGGCAGCCGAATCATAGGTAAAGTCCACCGGAACATTATAGATGGTGGTGGTGGTGCCGGGCTGCACGACGATGGTGACAGCCATCCACGCAATGACTGCACCCAGCAAAGAAAGCAGGAGCCGGATGCGGCGGTCGTTCAGCAGATTGCGCTTGGGGGGTACGGCAGGCTTGCCGTTGTTCTGCTCAGTGCTCATTGCTGCTCATCCTCCTCCTTGTTGTTCACCCAGTTCAGCAGGCGCTTGCCCCGGGCCTTCCAGCCCTCGGCAGCGCTCTTCTCGCTGGCGGTCTCCTTGGGTATCATCTCATCCACCAGCCGGGTGTAAAGGGTCTGACGGTCAAAGTGGCGCATGAGCACACCGTTTTTCGCCATCGAGATGATGCCCGTCTCCTCGCTGACCACGATGGCGATGGCGTCGGAGTTCTCGGCGATGCCGAGGCAGGCGCGGTGGCGGGTCCCCATGTCCTTGCCCAGGTCTAGGTTGTTGGAAAGGGGCAGCACACAGCCTGCGGCCTTGATGCGGCCATCCTCGATGATGGCTGCGCCGTCGTGGAGGGGGGTACCCTCGTAGAAGATGGTGCCCAGCACCTCGAGGTTGACTGCGCTGTTCACGGGCGTACCGGTGCGGACGATCTCAGAAAGGTTGGTGTTCCGTTCCAGCACGATGAGTGCGCCGGTCTTGGTCTCCGAAAAGCGCTCTGCCGCGTCGCAGATGGCGATGATGGCGCTGCGCCATGCGCCCTTGAGGCTGGTGTCGTTGTAGCGGTTTTTATTGAAGAAGCGATAGGCCCACTGGTCGGTCTGGCCCATCCGCTCCAGCGCACGCCGTATCTCGGGCTGGAACAGCACCACCAGCGTCAGCAGACCGACTTGCAGCAGCGAGTTGAGCAGCCAGGTGACGGTGCGCATATTCAGGATGTTCGCCACCAGATAGACCGCCATCACGATGAGCGCGCCCTTGGCCAGCTGGCCGGCGCGGGTGCGGTTGACGAAGCCCAGCAGCTGGTAGATGAGGAACGCGATGATGAGGATGTCCAGCAGGTCTACCAGCTTGAAGGTCTGGAAGTTTGCTACGATAGAGTTCAGAGTCATGGGTCACATTCTCCCGTTCACACTGCTTCGATGAGGGCGACGGCGTGGGCCGCGATGCCCAGCCCCTCGCCGGTAAAGCCCAGATGCTCCTCGGTGGTGGCTTTGACGCTCACGGCGTCCACCGGCATCCCGAAAGCCTCGGCCAGCTTTGCCCGCATGGCCGGGATGTGGGGAGCCAGCTTCGGGCGCTGGCAGAGGATGGTGGCGTCGATGTTCTCGATGCGCCAGCCGTGCCCGGTCATGATCTCTGCCACACGGCGGGCCAGCATGAGGCTGTCGGCCCCGGCGTACTCTTCCGCCGTATCGGGGAAGTGCTGGCCGATGTCGCCCAGCGCCGCTGCGCCCAGCACGGCATCCATGACCGCATGGGCCAGCACGTCGGCGTCCGAGTGGCCCAGCAGACCCTTTTCATACGGCACTTCCACGCCGCCCAGGATGAGCTTGCGGCCCTCCACCAGACGGTGGACGTCGTAACCATGACCAATGCGCATTTTCTTTCCTCCGTTCTCGGCCCGAGACAGGTCCTCCCGGGTGGTTATCTTGATGTTTGCGTAGTCGCCCTGTACCAGCTCCACCGGACGGCCCGTCAGCTCGAACAGGCTGCAATCATCGGTGACGAGGCGGGCGCTGGCCTCGTCCAGTTCATCCAGCGCCGCCAGATAGGCGGCCCGGTCGAAGCACTGGGGCGTCTGCACCGCATAAAGGGTGCTGCGGTCGGGGGTGTTCTCCACCATGCAGCCTTCCGGCACAGTCTTGCCGTCGCCGCCCTTCGCCTGCTTGATGGTGTCCTTCACCGGCACCGCCGGGGCGGCGGCACCGCAGCGGGCAGCGGCCGCTATCGTATCGGCGATAACGCTCTGGCTCACGAAGGGCCGGGCCGCGTCGTGGACCGCCACCAATTTGCCGTGGGCAGCGGCCACACCGCTGCGGGCGCTCTCGGCGCGGGTCGAGCCGCCCTTCACCAGCCGCACCGGCTTTTTGCAGCGGGCAGCGGCCCGCTGGGCATTCTCACCGGACGCGCCGGTCACGATCACCAACTCGTCCACCTCCGGACACTCGTCAAAGGCCCGGACGCTCCGCTCCAGGACGGTCTCACCGCCCAGATCGAAGCTCAGTTTATCAAATCCCATCCGGGTGGAAGAACCAGCCGCCACCAGGACTGCCGTCACACGATGTTCCAATTTCTTACACCTGCCCCATTTTATTCCTGCCCTGCGCCGCACTGCACAGAGCGTATTATTATTCATTGAATATTATAGCGTATCCACCCACAAACTGCAACTGCCCGCGCCCATCAAAAATGCCCCCGTGCAACACTTTTGGCGCTGTACGGGGGCATAAATTTTTTATGAAATTTCTGCGTTATGCGAGGATGGGCTCGATGGCAGCGGCCAGCGCATCCTTCTGAGCCTGTGCCTCGGCCAGGTCTTTGCCCAGAGTGGTGAAGTAGGTCTTGATCTTCGGCTCAGTGCCGGAGGGACGGACGACCACGGTAGCGCCGTTGTCCAGAGTGTAGATGAGGACGTTTGCGGCGGGCAGGCCGGTCTCTTCGGGCTTCTTGTAGTCGGTGACCTTGACCACCTTGTGGCCGGCCAGCTCGGTGAGGGGCTCGTCACGCAGCTTCTGCATGATGGAAGCCATCTTCTCCATGCCGGTCAGGCCGGGGAACTCGAAGCTGTCCACCTTGTTCAGGTAGCGGCCATACTGTTTATAGATCTCTTCCAGACGCTGCTTGATGGAGGAACCGATGCTGCGGTAGTAAGCGGCCATTTCGCAGATCAGCATGGAACCGATGACGGCATCCTTATCGCGTACATAGGGGCCGGCCAGATAGCCGTAGCTCTCCTCGAAGCCAAAGATGAAGCGGTCCACCTCACCGGCAGCTTCCAGATTTGCGATCTGGTCGCCGATCCACTTGAAGCCGGTCAGCACGCTGCGCATTTCCACGCCGTAGTGTGCGGCAATGGCATCGGCCAGAGGAGTGGATACGATGGACTTGACGGCCACCGGGTTTTTCGGCATGGTGCCCTTCTCGATGCGGCCTGCGCAGATGTAATCCAGCAGCAGAGCGCCCATCTCGTTGCCGGAGACCAGCTCATAGCTGCCGTCCGGACACTTCATGGCGATACCCACGCGGTCGGCGTCGGGGTCGGTGGCCAGCATCAGGTCGGCGCCGGTCTTGGTGGCAAGGTCGAGGCCCAGCTTCAGAGCCTCGAAGATCTCAGGGTTGGGGTAGGAGCAGGTGGTGAAGTAGCCGTTGGGGTACTCCTGCTCCGGCACAACGGTGATGTCGGTGACGCCCATGTCGTTCAGAACGTGGGTGACCGGCACCAGACCGGAACCGTTCAGCGGGCTGTAGACCAGCTTCAGGCCGGCGGTCTTGCACAGGCCCGGGCGCACCTGACGGGCCTCAATGGCATCATACAGTGCCTTCTTGCAGTCGTCGCCCACAAAGCGGATCAGGCCCTGCTCCACGCCCTCGGCAAAGGAGATGTACTTTGCACCGGTCAGCACATCCGTCTTCTGGATCTCGTCGTACACGATGGCAGCAGCATCATCGGTCATCTGGCAGCCATCCGGGCCGTAGGCCTTGTAGCCGTTGTACTTGGCCGGGTTGTGAGAAGCCGTGACCATGATACCAGCATTGCACTGGTAGTAACGGGTAGCAAAGCTCAGTGCAGGCACAGGCATCAGAGCATCGTAAATGCGCACCTTGATACCGTTTGCCGCCAGAACGCCTGCGGCGGTCTTGGCAAAGATATCGCTCTTCAGGCGGCTGTCGTAGCTGATCGCCACAGTCTGGCTTCCGCCCTGAGTCTTGACCCAGTTTGCCAGACCCTGCGTGGCCTGACGCACAACATAGATATTCATACGGTTGGTGCCAGCGCCCAGAACGCCGCGCAGACCAGCGGTGCCAAACTTCAAAGCCACAGCAAAGCGGTCCTTGATCTCGTCGTCATTTCCCTCGATCTTGGCCAGCTCCGGCTTCAGATCAGCGTCTTCCAGCTCTGCAGCCATCCAGCGCTTATATTCATCCAAATACATCTTGCACACCTTACCTTTTGTAAATTTTTCCGCAAAAAAGAACAGGTTTGGTTAAACCTACTTATAATATAAACTCTCCGCATCCATGTGTCAATTGCGTAATCTGCAACAAGATTTGCAGTTCAAAACCGGCATATGGCACAAAATTCCAAGTTTTTCCCGGTAAAGTCGGGAACCATCCCGGCCTCGCCTGCATTTTCCAGCAGTTCATAACTCTGGCCTGCATCGTCCAGAACGTCCAGCCACTGCTCCAAACCGACGCTGTTTTCACACAGGTAGCGCAGCAGCTGCATTGCCCGGGCAAAACTGTCCTGCAGCAGCACCGCGCTGCGGCGCACCCGGCCATCCTGCTCCTGCCGCAGCTCCATTACAACGCCCTGCGCAGCGGCGGCACCGCAATATACAAGGGTGTGGGCATGCTGCAGCCCTTCCAGTTCTGAATATGTACGGATATAGCGGCAGTATTCTTTGCTCATCATGGAAAACTCTCTCCTCTCTATCGCATTGACATCTTTCCTGCCCTTTACTATAATGAATTCAGAAGCATTTTTGTGTCGAAGTATGACATAATCATCCAATATTTTCCACTTTTGCCAATTCTTTTCCGTCATATCATCCGCTGGGATAAGGGAGAACAACATGTATTCTGTTACCAGAAGCTTTGGTCTGAACGGCCTGAGCGGCTTTGCCGTGGCAGTGGAGGCCGACATTTCCGGCGGTCTGCCTGCATTTTCCATCGTGGGCCTGCCGGATTCCGCTGTGCGTGAAAGCGCCGACCGTGTGCGCGCCGCCATCAAAAATCTGGGCTTCAAGTTCCCGGACCGGCGCATTACCATCAATCTTGCCCCGGCGGATGTGCGCAAGACCGGCCCGGTGTACGACCTGCCGCTTCTGCTGGCAGTGCTCACTGCCAGCGGCCAGCTGGAGGATGTGCCTGCCGACGCGGCATTTCTGGGCGAACTGGCACTGGACGGCACCCTGCGGCCGGTTTCCGGCGTGCTGCCCATGGCGCTGGCCGTGTGCGGCATCATCTGCTCCATCATCGGCTCCTTCCTGGTCAAGACCAAGGAGGACGCCACCCAGAAGAGCCTGCTGACCTCCCTGCGGACCGGTACCTACACCGCCGCCATCCTCTCCGCCATCGTGGCCGCCCCCCTGTGCTACTTCATTCTCGGCCCGGAGAACAACTGCTGGGGCATCTTCATTGCCATCCTCTGCGGTTTGATCGGCGGTACTCTCATCGGCTACTTCACCGAGTATTTTACCTCTGATAACTATAAGCCCACCAAAAAGCTGGCCGCCGCTTCCGAGACCGGCGCCGCTACCATCATCATCGGCGGCATTTCCCTGGGCCTGATGTCCACCATCGCCTCCATCCTGATCGTGGCGGTGGCCATCCTGATCTCCTACTTCGCCGCAGGCGGCACCACCTCCATCCTGGATGAGATGGGCGGCTTCAGCCTCTCTTTCAACCAGGGCCTGTACGGCATCGGCATCGCCGGCGTGGGCATGCTCTCCACCCTGGGCATCACCCTGGCTACCGATGCTTATGGTCCTGTGGCTGACAATGCCGGCGGTATTGCTGAAATGTCCGAGCTTCCTCCTGAAGTTCGTGAAATCACTGATAAACTTGACTCAGTTGGCAACACTACTGCTGCTATCGGCAAAGGCTTTGCTATCGGTTCTGCTGCACTTACTGCACTGGCTCTGTTCTCTGCTTATGCGCATACCGTTAACCTCACTACCATTGACTTGCTCAACCCTGTAACTTTGGTTGGCCTGTTCATCGGCGCAACTCTGCCGTTCGTTTTTGGCGCTATGACCATGGAATCTGTTGGTAAAGCCGCTTACGAAATGATCGAAGAAGTTCGTCGTCAATTCCGTGAGATCCCTGGTTTGCTGGAAGGCAAAGCTAAAGCTGACTATCGTAAATGCGTAGATATCTCTACTGCTGCTGCCTTGCACGAAATGATTCTGCCGGGCGTTCTGGCAATCGTTGCTCCGCTGCTGATCGGTTTCCTCTTTGGTACTGAAGCATTGGGTGGTATGATTGGCGGCTCTTTGGCAGCCGGCGTGCTGGTAGCTATTTTGATGGCTAACGCAGGCGGTGCCTGGGATAATGCTAAAAAATACATCGAATCCGGTGTTCATGGCGGTAAAGGCAGTGAAGCTCACAAAGCAGCTGTTACCGGCGACACCGTAGGCGATCCGTTCAAAGATACTTCCGGACCTGCAATGAACATCCTCATCAAATTGATGACTATCGTTTCCTTGGTATTTGCTCCGGTTCTGGCTGCTCATGGCGGCATTCTTCTGAACTTCTTTAAATAAGAATTGTAAGTTGTTTGTAAAATCCCACATCTTCGGATGTGGGATTTTTTTTCATATGGTATAATAATATAGTATAAGTAAGATTAGGAGCGTAATTACAGTGCAGTCATTCAGTGGTAATGAAGAATTTTTCTTTCAAGGCGGCAAACAGGGTATAGTATTGGTTCACGGTTATACGGGAGCTCCGGGAGAGATGCGCCTGCTGGGAGAATATCTGCATCAGCAGGGGCTGACAGTACTGGGCGTGCGTTTAGCAGGGCATGGTACTACGCCGCAGGATCTGAACGAGACCAAATGGCAGGACTGGTATAAGGCTGTAAGCGATGGTGTGTATCGCCTGCAGGCTGGCTGCGATAGAGTTTCAATAGTGGGACTGTCCATGGGAGGACTGCTGACTATTAAAGCTGCGGCTGAATTACCGGTAGCGAAAGCGGCTATCCTGGCAGCGCCGATTTACGTTTGTGACAGAAGGGCTCCTTATCTGCCGTTACTGCGTTTTTTTATCCGTTACCTGAAAAAACGTCAGCGCCAGTATCAGGTGCCGGCAAGCTACAGCGTTTGTTATCATATGATGCCGGTCAAGCCGCTGAGCAGCCTGTTTGAGCTGGTCGATTTGTGCAAAAAAAAGTATTTGCAGTCAATAAAAATACCCTGCCTGGTGATGCAGTCAAAAGTAGAGCATACGGTAAAACCTGCCAGCGCTCAATATATTTATGATCATCTGGGCACAGCTGATAAAAAACTTGTTTGGTATCATCATTCCGGACATATACTGACCCTTGATAATGAACGGGATGATGTTTTTCAAAAAATTTATGAATTTTTGATGGAGTAAGAAAATGCAGGAAAAAGAATATACCTGGTGCTTTGCCTGCGGCAAAGATAATCCTATCGGTTTAAAAATGGAATTTACAATGGATGCCGAGGAATGTGTGGCTTATTTTACACCCAGACAGGAGCATCAAAGCTATGACGGGAGAATGCATGGCGGTCTGATCAGCGTCTTACTGGACGAGATCATGGGCCATTACCTGTTCGTCACAGAAGGAAAACCTGCCTATACGGCAAAAATGGAACTGCGTTACCGGCAGCCCGTTATGATTGGTGAAACGGTAAAATGTGTAGGCCGGCGTTTGAAACAAAAAGGCCGTCTGGTAGAAATGCAGGGCCAAATAATTACGAAAGATGGCATCGTAGCTGCTGAAGCAGTGGCAAAAATGATGCTTGAGGAAGATAATGCAAGCGAAAAGCAGTAAAACAACAATATTAGATTTTATGCGGAGCAGCTCGTATGCACCGCAGACAGCAGAAGCACTGATCGAAACGATCCCCATTAGCGGAAATCTTGATCACTTCTGGAAAGACATGCTGGAACTGGAAGAAAACGGTGAGATTATTAAAACCCGTTTCGGGACCTACGGCCTGCCTGAAAAAATGGGCTTGGTCGTTGGCAGATTCCAGCTGACCAGCAAGGGATTTGGGTTCGTGATACCTGATAACAAAGGCGAACGTCCCGATGTATTCATTCCACCCCGAGCTTTAGGCGGTGCAATGAACAATGACCGTGTAATGGCACGTGTGGAAAGCTCCAGCGGCGGCAATAAGCCGGAGGGAGAGATAATTCGTATCATCACTCATGCGAATAATAAGATTGTCGGTATTTTTCATCAAAGCGGAGATTTTGGCTTTGTAACACCCGACGATAAACGTATCGGGCAGGATATTTATATTATGAAAAGACATTTCGGCGGGGCCAAGACCAACCAGAAGGTAGTGGCAGAAATCACCGAATGGCCGGTTGAACGGCGCAACGCCGAAGGCAAGATCATTGAGATTTTGGGCAACGTAGGCGATGTGGGGCTGGAGATCCTTTCGATCATCAAGCAGAATGATCTGCCGCTGGAATTTCCGCCGCAGGTCATCGAAGCCTCGAAACGTGTGCCTAAAAGCATCAAGCAAAGCGAATTGGAAGGCAGACGTGACTTGCGCGATCTGCCGATCGTGACTGTTGACGGTGATGATGCTAAAGATCTGGACGATGCTGTTTATGTGAAACAGCTTGGCAAAGATGAATTTTTATTGGGTGTACATATCGCCGATGTCAGCTATTATGTAAAAGAAAACGCTGTTTTGGATAAAGAAGCACGTGAGCGCGGCACCAGTGTCTATCTGGTAGACAGGGTGTTGCCGATGCTGCCCGAGCGTTTATCCAACGGTATTTGCAGTCTTAATGCAGGCGAAGACCGCTTAACGATGTCCTGTGAGATGCATATCGACCGTAAGGGCCGCATTTTAAGCTACGAGATATTCCCGTCGGTCATTCATGTCCGCCACCGTCTCAGCTACCGTATTGTGCGTGAGATACTGGTGAACGGTGACGAAGAACTGGCGCAGAAGTACGAAGATGTAGTACCGATGCTGAAAATGATGGAAGAGCTGTGCCTGGTGCTGCGCAAAAAGCGTACGACACGCGGCGCTATCGACTTTGATCTGCCGGAACAAAAGGTCATTCTGGACGAACAG
>OLGO01001556.1_pt1 | contig 14434 bp, 11 predicted proteins | sample 1605861 | NCBI WGS metagenome assembly OLGO01 (sample SAMN03283253) | human gut metagenome | biome: human-associated habitat; material: feces | host: Homo sapiens | place: USA | collected 2013
CCCGGAAGGCCCTACGCCCCAATAAAGCGTGACCAAAAAAGTCCCCTGTCTCTTAATTAGGCAGGGGGCTTTTCTTTCGCTTTATGCGGCTTGCAATCAGTAGGTAGGGCGGTTAGGGCAGGACCCGCACCTTCACAATGGGGTCTAAAGCCCGCAGCGTATCCGCGGCGGCAGGGGTGACATCCCCGGAAACGTCTAGGATGGTGTAGGCGTATTCTCCGCGGGATTTGCTCTGCATATTCTCAATATTCATGCCGGCTTCACCGCAGGCGGCGGCAAACATGGCAATGGTATTGGGCACGTTTTTATGGATTAGGCAAAGACGCGTTGTACCGCTGTCCCGGGCCATAGAGAGATTGGGCAGGTTCACGGAGTTCAAAATATTGCCGTTTTCCAGGTAGTCCTTGAGCTCCGAAATCGCCATGTCGGCGCAATTTGCCTCCGCCTCGGCGGTGCCGGCGCCGGAGTGCGTGGTAATGAAGGTGCGGGGCATCTTCACCGTTTTGGGCGTGGCGAAGTCGCAGGCGAACCAGGCGAGCTTCCCGGATTCGAGCGCCGCGGCGACTGCGTCCTCGTCGATAATGGTCTCGCGGGCGAAGTTGATGAGCACGGCGCCTGGGGCGAGCAGGGCGAGTTGCTCGGTGGAGATCATGCCAATGGTGTCTGCCTTGGACGGCACGTGCAAGGTGAGATAGTCGCAGCCGCGACAGAGGTCCTCGAGCGTGCCCACGCGCTGGACTTCGCGGTTTAAGGCCCACGCGTGCTCGACGGAGATGAACGGGTCGTAGCCGTAGACGTCCATGCCGAGCTCGACGCAGGCATTGGCGACCTTGGACCCCACGTTGCCGAGGCCCACGACGCCGATGCGCTTGCCGCGTACCTCGCGCCCGACAAACGCCTTTTTCGCCTTTTCGGCATCGACCATGATGTTGGGATCCTCGGCGTTGTCACGCACCCACTGCATGGCCTGCACGATGCCGCGACTCGACATGATCATCATGGCAATGACGATTTCCTTGACGGCGTTTGAGTTGGCACCAGGGGAGTTGAACACCACCACGCCGCGGCGCGCGTACTCCTCGACGGGGATGTTGTTCACGCCCGCGCCGCAGCGACCGATGGCACGGATACCCTCGGGCAGCTCGTAGCCATGCAGGTCGGTGGAACGCATGAGGATCGCGTCGGCGTCCTTGGCGTCCTCGACGAATTCGTATCCCGCGCCGAAGTCGACGCTGCCGTCCTTGGTGATGTCGTCGATGGTTTTGATGTATCTCATGAATGCCTCACATTCCCGCTGACCGGTCCTTGCGAGGCCCGGTGCTCGGACAGTCTTGCTGGTGCGCATGACGCGTTTCGCGGCCTTCGGCTCGTGCGGAACTCGCGGCGGACCTCACGGGAGCCGGCCTGACGTTCCACACGCGATGCGGTGGCGCAATGGGAGAGGGGCGGTGCCCCTAGATAGATCGCGACGGCAATTTCCTCTCGAATTCCTTCATGCACGTCACGAGGGCCCCCACGGAGTCCATGGTCACCGCGTTGTAGATGCTGGCGCGCATGCCGCCCACCAGGCGGTGTCCCTTCACGCCCTCGATGCCCCGTTCGCGCGCGAAGGAGATGAAGGCGGCGTCGAGGTCTACGTCGTTGGTGCGGAAGGTGACGTTGCAGATGGAGCGGCTGTCGCGTTGGGCCGTGCCGTGGAAGAGCTCGCTTTCATCGAGCGTGTGGTAGAGGAGCTCTGCCTTGGCGCGGTTGCGCTGTGCCATGGCGACGAGCCCGTCGGTCTCCTCGATCCAGCGGAAGACCTTGCCGCATAGGTAGATGCCGAAGGTGTTGGGCGTGTTATACATGGAGCCTTTACTCGCCTGCAGCTTGTAACCCATGTAGGTGGGGCAGATGTCGGTGCGCGCGGGGCCGCCCTCGATGAGGTCCTCGCGAACGATCACCACGGTCACGCCGGAGGGGCCGGCGTTCTTTTGGGCACCGGCGTAGATGAGGCCGTAGCGCTCGATGTCGAGCGGCATGGACAGGAAGCAGCTCGAGACGTCAGCCACGAGGGGCGTCGACCCGCAGTCGGGCAGCTCGTGGAACTGCGTGCCGAAGATCGTGTTGTTCTGGCAGATGTGGACGTAGTCGAGGTCGCCCGCGGCGGCGCGTTCCTTTACGGGTGTGAGGTCGGGGATGCGGTCGAAGTTCGTGTCCTCGCTGCTGGCGAGAACCTCTGCCTGGCCGTACTTGCATCCTTCCTTCCAGGCGAGTTTGGAGAAGTTACCGCTCACGACGTAGCCCGCATGGCCACGGCGCATGAGGTTCAGCGGTACGCCCGCGAACTGCAGGGTCGCGCCGCCCTGCAGGAACAGCACACGGTAGTTCGAGGGGATGACGAGCAGTCGGCGCAGGGTCGCCTCGGCTTCGTCGATGACGGCCTGATAGACGGGGGAGCGGTGGCTCATCTCGAGCACAGACATGCCGCTGCCCGCGAAGTCGAGCAGCTCGGATTGAGCTTCGCGCAGCACGCGCTCGGGGAGCGCGGCGGGACCGGCGGAGAAGTTGTGCACGCGTGCCATGGCTGTCCTTTGGGGAGTCGTTTGGATAATGCGATGTACTTTATCACTCTAAAGCATGCGGCGCATGGGGGCGCTTTCCATATTCAATTGTTTACACGGCCGCGACACGGGAGTTTGAGATGTGCGCCTGAGGGGAATACAATAACCCTAACGTTCAAGTTGACCTTGAAGGGAAGACTGCATTGGCGACGTATGTGACATCGGACGCGCACGGACATGCGCGGGCACTCGACCGCGCTTTGGAATTGGCGCAGCCTGGATCGAATGATGCCGTCTTCGTCCTGGGGGACATGGTCGATCGTGGCCCCGATCCCCTGGGCGTGGTGCGCATCGTGCGCTCTCTGCCCAATACGCACGTGCTTATGGGCAACCACGAAGCGATGCTTCTTGAGACGATTCTCACGGGTGACGAGTCGGACATGATGGCGTGGCACATGAATGGCGGTTTCGTCACATCTGAGCAGCTCGACGCGCTTGCGCGCGACGCGTACGTCGATGTCATGGATTGGTTCGCGGCATTGCCGACGTTCGCGGTCGTGGAGGTTGACGATGCACGGCGCTCCGTGGCTCCCGGTGCCCGTCGCTCGCACGTGTTGTGTCACGCGGGCATCGACGCTTCACGGTTGAGGGAGTCGCTTGCCGCGATGGGCGTGGCGGCCGATACGCAGGGAGGCTATGGCGGAGCCACGCCACGCAACCTACTCGATGCTATGGTTCAACAACGGGTTGACGACCTTCTGTGGATACGCCGTGAGTTCTGGTCGGAACCCACGGGACTGGTCGGTTGCGACGGACGGGGCCCCGTGGTCATTGCCGGACACACGCCCTCGGTGCTTTTGGGTCGATACGCGACGCTCATGTGCGGTGATGGCGTGGATGAAGCCCTGCGCGGCGTGATGGTGGAGGTTGGGCCCTCGCGCGACACGGGTGGTGTGGCCGATCGCATCTGCATCGACTGTTCTGCCGCCACCGGGTATCCGAGCGGCCGCGTGGGCATTATGCGCCTCGAGGACCGCCGCGTGTGGCTCGCGGACATCGAAGAAGGGGAGTAACCCCTGCCGCATCGCAGCGCCGTGCATCAAGAGCGGAACGGCGAACGGTTGCGCTGCGAGAGGTTTTGCCTGATGCGGTAGTACTTGATGCCGAGGAGCGTCAATAGGAGTGTCATCGACGCGAGGTAGCCTATGACCGCGCCGTCGAGGCCTATGATCCAGATGAGCGCCGTGGGTACGACAAGGGCGAACGCGAAGGTGATGAGATAGGGTTTGGTCGCCGAGCTCTGATGACGCAGGACGGTGATGATGGCGTAGAGAAAGTCGATCGACGCGCTCACGCCTCCCGCGATGATCATGAGGTTCGCCGCCACACGGTATCGCTCGAAATCGATGCCGTACATGAAACTCATGACCGATATGCCTATCCAGCCCATGAACACGAGGGTCCCCAGGGTGAGCAGGGTGATGACGCCCAACATGGCGAGCACGATGAGGTCAAAGCGCTTGCGACGGCGTGGGTTGGACCAGATGTTCGCCAGCCTGAGCAGCTGGGGTTTATACATAAACCCGGAGGCGAGCAGAATGCCCTGCGCGGGAAAGAAGAGCGCGTTGAAGTAGAGCTGGTTATCGTAAGAGAGCATGCCCTCCATGGCGAACTTGGGCAGGCTCTCGATGAGGTTGAAAAGGAAAACCGCGGAGAACAGCGGGAAGCAGTGGCGGAAGAGGGAACCCACCTCTCCCATATTCCACGGGCGCGACCCTTCCGTTTCGAGCAGCGCGAGGGGAATGGAGACGAGGATGAGCGAGGCGACGGCGGCGATGGCCATTCCTGCCGCCGCGACGGCGCAGCTCCTGGTGAGGAACAGCAGGATGCAGAATGCCGCCATGGAGGCAAGGGAGCGCAGTGCCTGGCTGATGCCGGCGAGATAGAGTTTGTCCGCCTGCTGGAGACGACCCTCGTATACGTCGGCGAGGCCGTCGACGATCTTGTAGACGTAGACGCCCATGGACAACATGAGCATGCCGGGGCCGTAATCGCGAATGGTGCAGTACAGGAGTCCCATCACGAGTGCGATGATCGAGGTGATCCAGCGATTGAGCTGATAAGAGGCGAAGGAGTTCTTCTCGTCGATGTCAGATACTTGGAACGTCCGCACGCCGTAGTTCGACAGGAACATGAGCAGGGTGCCGGCGGCGAACGCCATGGAGAAGCGTCCTGCCTGTTCGGTGCCGGCGAGTTGGGTGGCGACGACGGTGAGCACGGGAAAGACCATGCCCCATACGCCGATGCCGATGGTGTTCCACACGTAGTCGCGCCGTGTTTCGCCGCTTTCGTACTCTGCCTCCTGTGCGGAGAGCCCACCGTCGTAAATCGATTCGATAAGCCGCGTCCACCAGGCATTCGCCAGGCGTGCGAGTGGACCAGGTTCGCGCGGGGAGGGTTGTTCCGCGGCTTCCGTGCGCGAGCTGCTGGGTCGTCCGCCTGCGATATACGCGCGGTTGCCATCTCCGTGACGCGTGTGGAGATCGCGGATTTTGACACGGAGGTTGTCGAGCGGATGTGAAGGCACGGGCATTCCAATCGGTTGGGTTGCTCGGAAGTATAGCCCCTTTGTTTTCCGAAGGGCGGCGTGGACGATTTGGAAGCGGCCCGATACGGACGGAGTCGACCGGAGCGTACGGCGGTGCGTCCCGACGGGGCGTCGGTTGGGGTGAGCGGGTGAGTGGTACTATGGTCCGGCGCGCGGCGGTGCGGTTGTTCAGCACGAGGCGTATGGCTCGTCGCGCATTGGACTCATTGTCGGATATCGGATGTCGTTAGGAGCCGTTTTGTCAATTGCCGACCTTGCCATCCCCTTCATATTGGCCCTTTTGCCCATCGTCTGGTTGATCGTCGCGCTCGTGGCGCTTCGCCTTCCCGCGTGGAAGGCGGCGTCGGGATCGTTCGTCATTTCCTGTGTGCTCGCGCTTGCATGGTGGGGCATGCCCATCCCCGAGGTCGCCACGGCGAGTCTCGAGGGCTTTCTCATGGCGCTGTGGCCTATCGTGCTCGTGATCATCGCGGCGGTCTTTACCTATAACCTGTGCGTCCGCACGGGGGCCATGGACGTGATCGGGTCGATGATCACCTCGCTCTCGACCGATCGCCGCGTTCTCGCATTGCTGGTCGCTTGGTGCTTTGGTGGCTTCATGGAGGGCATGAGCGGATTCGGGACCGCCGTGGCGATTCCGGCGGGCATGCTCGCGGCACTCGGTTTCCCAGCGTTGCAGGCAGTTCTCATCTGCCTGGTCGCCAATGGCGTTCCCACCTGCTTCGGTTCCGTGGGCGTTCCCACCGTGTCGCTCGCGGGCCTCACGGGGCTCGACCCGGTTTGCCTTGCCTTTACCGAGATGGTTCAGCTTGCGCCATTTTTCGTCATCGTTCCGTTCATCGTCGTGTTCCTCGCCGCCGAGACCGGTGAGGAGTGCGCGCCGGGTGCCGGCGTGGGTACGCGTCTCGGCGGCGTTTGGCATATCGCCCTGGCGTCGGGTGTCGCCTACGCGCTGCCGTCCTTGGCGGTCGCGGCGTTCGTGGGGCCTGAGCTCACGGTTGTGGTCGGCTCCCTGTGCTCGCTTATCGTCACGGCGTTGTTGGCGCGCCGTCCGGGCGCGGCACGCGACGAGTATCGCATGGAGATCGCATCGACCGAGAAGGCGACCTTGGCAGGTGCCCTGCGTGCATGGTCGTGCTTTATCTTGATCTTCGTGCTGCTGCTCGCGACCTCGAAGCTCGTGCCGTCCCTGAACGCGTGGCTCGCCCAGTTCTCGAGCTCGGTCACGATCTTCTCTGGTTCCGATCCCTCGACCGTCACGTTCACGTGGATCAACACACCCGGCGTTTGGATCTTCATCGCCGCGTTCATTGGTGGCCTCATCCAAGGTGCGGCTCCGCGCGTGATGGGCGAAGTGCTTGCCGCCACCGTCAAGCAGATGATGCCCACGGTCATCACCATGCTCGCCGTACTCGGCTGCGCGAAGGTCATGGGATACGCCGGCATGATTTCGGCCGTGTCGTCGTTTTGCATCGCGGTCACCGGCTCGTTGTTCCCGTTGATGGCGCCGGTCATCGGCGCGGTAGGCGCGTTCGTCACGGGGTCTGGCACGAGCTCGGGGCTGTTGTTCGGCTCGGTGCAACAGCAGGCTGCGGAGGCACTCGGCATGGACTCCTACTGGATGGTGGCGCTCAACTCGCTCGGCGTGGGCGCGGGCAAGATGATCTCGCCGCAGACGCTCGCCATTGGCCTGGCTGCCGTCAAGACCGTGGGTGTGGAGGGAAAGCTCCTTGCCCGCGTGATGCCCATCGCCATCGTGTTCATGGTGTTGATGGCCGCCCTCGGCCTGGGTGGGGCGCTGCTGCTCTAAGTGCGGCTGATCCCGTCGCCGCGAGGCCCTGCGGGTTTTCCCTTCGCGCGTGGTTCCGCTTCGCTCCACAAAAACGCTCCTACGGTATATAAGGCCCGCCACGCCTCGTGCTCGGCTAAATCGGCGATTGAGTGCTTTTGAACTCATCTACCTATGCAGGCGGGATAAAGAGGTTGAAGCGCTGCAGGTGCGGAAGGGGGAGCGCTGGGATATATACCGTAGCGGTGTTTTATGGAGTGAAGCGAAGCCACACTGCGTACCGTATATATCCCAGCGTGCCAGGCAAGGTGACCTTGTGGCGGCGGTACAATGAATCGACTGTGCTGTAAGGGGGACCGCATGATAACCACCACCTACCACTCGCCGCTAGGCGACATCACGCTTGCCGCCGACGCGCGTGGGCTCACGGGTTTGTGGTTTGCCGACCAAGCGCATTACGGCTCCACGCTTGAGGGCGATGAGCCCTCCTTTGACATGGAGCGAGGTGTATTCGAGGACGCGGTGAACGCTGCCGTGCATGCCGAGCCGCATGCCGAGGCCGCACCTGCCGTCACGTGCGAGAAGATTGAGGGCTGCGATGCCGTATCCGGGTGCAGCCCCCTGAACGCCGAGGACCCGCGGAATACCGCTGCGGTGGGCGTGCTCGAGCGTGCATGGGCGTGGCTGAACGCGTATTTCGCCGGTCAAGCGCCGCGTTGGACCCCACCTCTGCACATCGAGGGCACCGAGTTCCAACATGCGATTTGGGTCGCGTTGCTTGAGATCCCTTATGGCGAGACGGTCACCTATGGCGAATTGGCCCATCGGGTGGCGCGTCGCCGCGGGTTCACGGAAGCGGGGCTGGAAGGCGATGCCGCAAAGACGCCCTCTCCGCGTGCCGTTGGTGCGGCAGTGGGCCGAAATCCCATCTCGATCATCGTGCCCTGCCATCGCGTGGTGGGTGCGGACGGATCGCTCACCGGATACGCCGGTGGCGTGGAGCGCAAACGCGCCCTGCTCGAGCTCGAGGCGGCGCGGTAACCGAGGCCTTCGACAACCTCGCATACGCGTGCAGACAACCTTCGCACGTGTCCACAGCATCCGCGAGAGTGTACTTTCGCGGAGGATTTTCGGCATATTCGTGCCGAGAGTGCCGCGAGAGTTACCTTTCGCGGCAGCCTTGGTTTTGGCATGAAGTGACGAGATGTGCATGGAGGTTCGCGCCGTTCCATGCAAAAATAGCGCAACCGAACCGACGCGGGTTCTCAGCTCATGCTGCTATGAGGTGGGAACCCGCTTTTATGTGGAAAGGGCGCGCATGAGTCAAACGACCGATGCGGCAAAGAAGCCGAACAAATGGGCCATCCTGTTCACGGTGCTCATCATGACCTTTATGGCTACGCTCGATTCGAGCATCGTCAACGTGGCCCTCCCCGTGATGCAGAAGGCCCTGGAAGCCGGCCTTGGTCAGATCCAATGGGTCTCATCGGTTTACCTGCTTACCATGTGCGCGTTCCTGCTCGTGTTCGGGCGCCTGGGCGACCTGCACGGCAAGGTTCGTTTCTTCGAGTTCGGCGTGGTGATCTTCACCATCGGTTCACTCATGTGTGGCCTTTCCACCACGCTGCCCGCACTTGTGGTGTCCCGTGCGGTGCAAGGCATCGGCGGGGCATCGGCCATGGCGAACAACATGGGCATCATCACCGAGGCGTTTCCCGCTCGCGAGCGCGGTCGCGCGTTGGGGCTGTTGGCGAGCTTTGTCGCGCTCGGCATGATGTGCGGGCCCGTGCTCGGCGGTTTCATCGTGGCGGTGATGCCTTGGGAGTATATCTTCCTCATCAACGTTCCCGTGGGTGTGCTCTCGCTTGTGCTGGGCCGATTTACTCTGCCGCGCACAGGGTCCACAGTCGAGGGTGGGACCATGGACGTCTTTGGCGCGGTTCTACTCGTCCCCGGCATGTTGCTCACATTCCTGTCCGTCACCATGCTGCAGAGCAACCCCGGGCTGCTTGTTGCCGGTTCGTTTGCGGTGGGCGTTATACTGCTCGTTCTGTTCGTCCGTCACGAGCGTGCGGTCGAACAGCCTTTGGTGGCGTTTGGCATCTTCTGCGATAGGCATTTCGTGGTGAACCTTATCTGCCTGTTCATCAGCTTTGTGGCGATTGGCGTCTACGAACTCATGACGCCGTTCTATCTCCAGGACGCTCGAGGGTTCGATCCAGGTCTCTCCGGTCTCATCTTCTGCGTTATCCCCCTGGCCAACGCACTTGTCGGTCCTATTTCCGGTGCGGTGTCCGATCGCATTGGCTGCGAGGTGCCCACGTGCGTGGGGTTGGCGTCGTTCAGCGTCGGCTTGTATCTCATTGGGACGCTGGGGATGGACGCCTCCATTCCCTGGATCCTGTTCTGCCTGGGCCTGGCGTCGTGTGGCACGTCGATTTTCCAGTCGCCCAACAATTCGCTCATCATGGGGTCGGTGCCCATTGAGATGCTCGGCTTCGCCGGTAGCGCCAGCGCGCTCGCTCGGTACCTGGGCATGGCGATCGGCATCTCCGGTTCCACCTCCATCCTCTACGGGCAGATGGGCGCGGCTGCGGGGCACCCGGTCACGGCGTTCGTTGAAGGCCGGCCCGACATCTTCCTCTCCGGCTATCGCGTGGTGTACATGATCACGGCCGTTTTGGTTGCCGTGGGGTTCGCCCTGACCGTCGCCCGCGCTCTTAAACGCCACAAGCGGGTCTAAGGAAGTCCTCCTCGCTGGGCGTACCTGATCAGCTGCGGGCGGATGGAGCAGCTGGGGAGCAGTTGGAGACGGGCGCTGACGGTCGCAAGCCACGCGGCCACGACGCACTTCGTGCTTGCCGTTCGGCGGATGCCGCACATCTTCATCACCGGAGTGTGGGAAACTGGTACTCTGAGACAATACGTTGCTACTTTTCGGCGTCCAGGGAGGTTCGTCGCACGCATGCTGCTGGAACGCATTTCATCGCCGCAAGACGTCAAGGACCTCGAGCCTTGTGACCTGCCGATTCTTTGCGAGGAGATCCGTCGCGCCATTCTGGTGAGCTCCGCTTCGGTGGGAGGTCACATTGGGTCCAATTTGGGCGTCGTCGAGTTGACGGTGGCTCTGCACCGTGTATTCGATTCCCCGCACGACAAGATCGTCTTCGATGTCTCGCATCAGACCTATGCTCATAAGATGCTCACGGGTCGTGCGAGCAACTATCTCGATCCATCGGAATTCGGCGGGCTTTCGGGTTTCTCCAATCCCGATGAATCCGAACATGACCTGTTCTCCATGGGGCACACCTCCACGTCGGTAAGCCTTGCTTGCGGTATGGCGAAGGCTCGCGACCTTAAAGACGAGGATTATCGCGTAGTCGCCGTGATTGGCGACGGATCGCTCTCGGGCGGGCTCGCGTTCGAGGGCTTTGACGCCCTGGCCGAGCTGGGCTCCGGGGTCATCGTTATCGTGAACGACAACGGCTGGTCCATCGCCGAGAACCACGGCGGCCTCTACCGCAACCTCGCGGAGCTTCGCGAGACCGGTGGCGAGGCCCCCAACAATTTCTTCCGCACCTTGGGGCTCGACTATCGCTTCGTTGCCAAGGGCAATGACGAGGCCGAGCTTGAGCGCGTCCTTCGCGATGTCCGCGACGTCGACCATCCTATTGTGGTGCACGTGTGCACCACCAAGGGAGCCGGCTACGAGCCCGCGGCGGCGGATTCGGAAAGTTGGCACCACGTGGGGCCGTTCGATATCGAGTCGGGCAGCTATGACGTGTTCCCCCGCAACCGCTGCGAGGATTCCGAGACCTACGCCGGCATCACCGGCGCCTATCTGCTGAACGCCATGCAGCTGGATTCGCGCGTGGTGGGAATCTCGGCGGCAACGCCCTACATCATGGGCTTCACCCCCTGGCGTCGTGCACGCGCCGGCAGGCAATTCGTGGACGTGGGCATTGCCGAGGAGCACGCCGTGACGTATGCGGCGGGCCTTGCTCGCGCAGGTGCTAAGCCGGTCCTGGGTCTGTACGGTGTATTCATGCAGCGCGCCTACGACCAGTTCTGGCACGACGTGTGCCTCAACTGCCTGCCCGTGGTGTTCCTGGACTTTGGCTCCTCGGTGTTCGGCACCTCCGACGCCACCCACCTGAGCTTCTTCGACCTCGCCCTCATGGGGGGTATGCCCAACCTGCGTTGCCTTGCCCCTGCGTGCCGCGAGGAATACGAGGCCATGCTCGATTGGGCGATGGCGCAGGATGCACGGCCCGTGGTGATTCGCGTTCCCGGCAACGGGGTCGAGAGTCGGCCTGGGCTCGTTTGCGGTGATGATCGACTCTCGTTCGACACGCCGCATTACCAAGTGGTCCGCGAGGGCGAGGATGTGGCCGTGTTGGCGCTCGGCAGTTTCTTTGGCCTCGGCGAGCGGGTGTGCGATGCGCTGATGGGCGAGGGGCTTTCTCCAACGCTCGTGAATCCGCGTTTTGCCACGGAGCTTGACGAGGATACGCTGAACGAGATCGCTGCAGCGCATACGGTGGTCGTGACGCTTGAGGATGGCGTGCTCGAGGGGGGCTGGGGCGAGAAGGTCGCGCGGTATCTGGGTGGCACGGACTCCCGCGTGCTGTGCTATGGCGTGTCCAAGGGTTTCCCCGACCGTTACGATGTCGATGAGCTGCTTGCCGAGAACGGCGTGACGGTTGAGGGCGTCGTTGCCGATGTACGGTGCCTGCTGTCCGAGGATGCGGGGGCGTAGTGCTAAATCGGGCGGATGTCGCGCGCGCAAGCGTGACGACCCGGCAAAAAAGAAACCATCATGGTGTTTGTTACAACTTAGGGTATTTGGGGCATAACACCTTACAAGCGTTTTTGGACGCCTGTAATCTAACCTTGTAATTTGGCAGGTTAACAAATCGCCTCTAACGGAAGGGGATTTTCCATGAGTAGTAAGACCCGTGAGTTCATGTTCGACCGTCGCCAGGTGCTCGGCGCTGCCGCCGCCGGCGTCGCCACGCTCGGGCTTGCCGCCTGTGGCGAGGCACCCGCGTCCACGCCCGCCGGCTCTGCCTCCACCGATGATGCTGCCGAGGACCAGGAGCCCGTGGCGCTCGACGCCGATGCATATGACAAGCTGATCGCAGCCGGTTCCGTTGCCGATGACGCCACCGTCGCCGCGAGCGAGTGGGCGAGCAAGATCAAGGAGGCCGGCACCATGCGCCTGGGCGTCGTCCAGACCTCCATGCTCTTCAGCCTCCTCAACGAGAAGGACGGCAAGCTCCGCGGCTTCGACGCCGGCCTGTCCCAGCTGCTCGTCCGCTACATCCTGGGCGACGAGTCCAAGTTCGAGACCACCCAGGTCACGTCCGACACGCGCGAGTCCGTCCTGCAGAACGACCAGGTCGACGCCGTCTTCGCCACCTACTCCATCACCGAGGACCGCAAGAAGCTCATCTCCTTCGCCGGCCCGTACTACAGCACGCAGCAGTCCATCCTCGTCCTCGCCGACAACGACGACATCGCGAGTGTTGACGACCTCGCGGGCAAGAACGTCGCCGCCCAGTCCGGATCCACCGGCCCGAGCATCATGGAGGAGGTCTGCCCCGACGCCAAGCTTCAGGAGTTCAAGACCGACGAGGAGGCCCGCAGCGCTCTCTCCCAGGGTCGCGTCGACGCCTACGTGATCGACCGCAACATGCTGTTCTCCGACATGATGAAGCAGCCTGGCAAGTACAAGATGGCCGGCGATCCGTTCGGCCCCGAGGACCTCTACGGCATCGGCCTGCCGCTCGACTCCGACGGCGTCGAGTTCGTGAATGCCTTCCTCTCCCAGATCGAGGAGGATGGCACGTGGGAGGAGCTGTGGAAGCTCTGCATCGGCGACCGTGCCGAGATCGACGAGGTTCCGCAGCCTCCGGCGATCGGCGCGTAAGTCCGCCATGCGCTCGGCGGCGGTCCCGTGAGGACGGGCCCTCCGCCGCGTGATGTCTGGGATATGCGGGGCGCCCGCGTCCGCTTGGGACAGATCTTGTGCCGGGCGGGCGGGGCGCCCTTCGCATACCATGTATGGAATCGGGCAGCCGTCCCGCTGCGTGCAGTTGGGACGGGCCGCTTTGGATGAGAAGTCGGGGAAGGGGAGCTCATGGGGCTGTCTGAGCTGCTTGCCACCTATGGGCGGAACTATTGGGAGGCGTTGCTGTCCACGTGGGGCATGACGGCGCTGTGCTTCGCGCTGGTGATGCTGGTCGCCATCGCCGTCACAGTGATGCGCGTGTCGCCCTTCAAGCCGCTGCGCGTCCTCGGCGACGGCTACGTCCAGGTGTTCCGCAACATCCCGGGCGTGTCGCTGCTCATCATCATCGTGTACGCGCTGCCGAGCCTGAACTTGGTGCTGCCCTACCGCACCTGCGTGATCCTCACGGTGATCCTCGTCGCCTCCGCCTTCGGCTCCGAGAACTTCATGAGCGGCATCAACACCATCGGCGTGGGCCAGATCGAGGCCGCCCGCTCGCTGGGCCTCTCCTTTGGGCAGATGCTCCGCCGCATCGTGATCCCCCAGGCGCTGCGCACCACCGTCCTGCCCATGACCAACCTGCTCATCGCGGTCCTGCTCACCACCTCCCTCGGTTCGCAGGTGCCGCTCGACCCGCCGGAGCTCACGGGCGTGGTGTCCTACATCAATACCCGCTCCACCGGCGGCATCCTGGCCTTCGGTATCGCCGCGGCGGGCTATGCCTTCACCGCGGTCGCCATCGCCTTCGTGGGAAATCGCATCGACAAGAAGGTGAGGATCGTCCGATGAGCGCTCAGGCAACCTCGGGCGCCGTCAGCATCCGCGACGCCCTCTACGAGACCCCCGGCCCCAAGACGCGGGTCAAGATCCGCATCGGAACGGCGGTCAGCGCCGTGGCCGTGGCGATGCTGCTCGCGTTCGTCGTGCACCAGTTCTGGGCGACCGGCCAGCTCGACCCCAGGTACTGGATGTTCTTCACGCAGATGAGCACCTGGTCGTACCTGTTTGCCGGCCTGCGGGGAACCCTCGCGGTGGCGCTGACCGCCGGCGCGATCGCGCTCGTGCTGGGGCTTCTGCTCATGCTGGGGCGCACGAGCGGCATCCGACCGCTCGCCGCGCTCTGCCGCGTGGTCACCGACTTCTTCCGCGGCGTGCCGAGCCTGCTTTTGATCTACTTCTTCTTCCTGGTGGTCCCGCAGTACGGCATCAAGATGTCGTCGTTTTGGATGATCACGCTGCCCGTGGCGCTCGCCGCCTCGGGCGTGCTCGCCGAGGTCTTCCGCGCGGAGCCGAGCTACTACGCATGGATGATGAACGGGGACTTCCCGCTCTACACCAAGAAGGTCATCACCGAAATCCGGATGCGCGATAAAATGAAATGACGATGAAACGACTCTGTGCCGCAGCTCTGATGATCGTGTGGGCTTTCTGCGCCGTTGCGGCGGGGAAGTCCGCAACGATCGTCTACATCAACGGTGCGA
>OLGO01001558.1_pt1 | contig 14412 bp, 14 predicted proteins | sample 1605861 | NCBI WGS metagenome assembly OLGO01 (sample SAMN03283253) | human gut metagenome | biome: human-associated habitat; material: feces | host: Homo sapiens | place: USA | collected 2013
ATTTCTGATTACAATTTCATCTGCGGAAACTCTTTCTACAATGCCAGTTCGCCCTTGCAGGTGGAAGCACCGTCTGCGATAATCTGGTCTGCCTCTACTCTCTGTCCCAGGTCTACAATAGGCTTCTGGTTCAGACAAGTGCTCTGGTTAGATCTCTGATATTTGATCAGCTTATATACATCTCTCTGGGAGTTATCATTTCTGATTACAATTTCATCTGCGGAAACTCTTTCTACAATGCCGGGGTTCTTCGCAATAATGCAGATACCGGAGTCCTTCGCAGTCTTATATTCCATACCTGTGCCGACAACAGGGGAATCTGTTACCAGCAGAGGTACTGCCTGACGCTGCATGTTAGAGCCCATCAGCGCACGGTTCGCGTCATCGTTTTCCAGGAAGGGAATCAATGCAGTCGCAACGGATACCATCTGCTTGGGCGAAACGTCCATCAGCTGTACCTGTTTTCTGTCTACCTCGATGATTTCCTCTTTGCGTCTACCGGAAACCTTCTTATGCACAAAATGTCCTTCCTCATCCAGAGGCTCATTCGCCTGTGCTACGTTGTAGATTTCTTCCTCGTCCGCAGTCACATAGATAAATTCATCTGTAACAACTGGTTCGTCGCCGCTCTGGTCAACCTTTCTGTAGGGTGCCTCAATAAAGCCATATTCATTGATGCGTGCGAAGGTTGCCAGTGTATTGATCAGACCAATGTTCGGGCCTTCTGGTGTCTCAATGGGGCACATTCTGCCGTAATGAGAATGGTGAACGTCACGCACCTCGAAGCCGGCTCTGTCTCTGGACAGACCGCCGGGGCCCAGTGCGGAAAGTCTTCTCTTGTGTGTCAGCTCGGACAGAGGGTTATTCTGGTCCATGAACTGAGACAGCTGAGAGCTGCCGAAGAATTCCTTAATTGCCGCTGTAACAGGGCGCACGTTAATCAGTGCCTGTGGTGTTACCACAGCCAGATCCTGTGTTGTCATTCTTTCGCGCACCACACGTTCCATTCTAGACAGACCGATGCGGAACTGGTTCTGCAGCAGCTCGCCAACGGAACGGATACGTCTGTTGCCCAGATGGTCGATATCGTCCACATTGCCGTAGCCGTAATCCAGATGGATCACATAGTTAATGGATGCAAAAATATCCTCCAATGTAATATGCTTGGGCAGCAGCTCGTGGATGTTTTCCTTGATTGCCGCCTTCATTTCCTCTGCGGTTGCGTTTTCCTCCAGCAGCTTCGCCAGCATGGGATAGTAAACTCTTTCCTTGATGCCGAATTCCTCTGCCGTCAGCCCGAACTCCTCCAGATAGCCGTCAATCTTAACGGTCTGGTTGCTCAGGATTTTTACCTTCTTTTCTTCCGCCATGATATACAGATAGCCTGCACCGCTGTCCTGAATCCGGTCGCACAGCTCCAGTGTCAGAACTGCGCCCTCCTCTGCGATAACCTCGCCTGTCATGGGGTCAACCACGTTTTCTGCCAGAACTGCATCACGAATACGGTTTCTCAGCGCCAGCTTTTTGTTGAATTTATAACGACCAACCTTCGCCAAGTCATATCTCTTGGGATCAAAGAGCATGCCATTCAGCAGAGAAGCGGAGCTTTCTACTGTAGGGGGCTCGCCGGGACGCAGCTTTTTATAAATCTCAATCAGACCTTCTTCATAGGATTTTGCAACGTCCTTTTCCAGTGTTGCCAGAATCTTAGGCTCTTCGCCAAACAATTCAATGATTTCCGCGTCGGAACCAACGCCCATCGCACGAATCAGAACAGATACAGGCACCTTTCTGGTTCTGTCAACTCTTACATAAAATACGTCGTTGGAATCTGTTTCATATTCCAGCCAAGCACCTCTGTTGGGGATGACTGTGGAGGAAAGCAGCTTCTTGCCGACCTTATCAAATTCAGATGCGTAATAGATACCGGGAGAACGAACCAGCTGGCTGACAATAACACGTTCCGCACCATTGATGATGAAGGTACCTGTTTCTGTCATCAGAGGAAAATCACCCATAAAGATTTCCTGTTCTTTCAATTCATCCAGTTCTCTATTGTAGAGTCTTGCCTTCACACGCAGGGAAGCGGCATAGGTCGCGTCTCTTTCTCTGCATTCTTCAATAGAGTATTTGGGTTCGGAATCCAAAGAAAAATCAATAAATTCCAGTATCAGATTGCCGCTGAAGTCTGTAATGGGGGAGATATCCTCAAATACTTCCTTCAGACCTTCGTCCAAAAACCACTGATAGCTGTTCTTCTGCACCTCAATCAGGTTCGGCATTTCCAGAACTTCGTTGATTTTGGAATAACTGATTCTGGTTGTGTCGCCCGAACGGAGCGCACGAATTCTGTTTTTTTCCATCTTGTCACCTCTCGTAATCTAAACTGCACCGACAAAATCGCCGCCGTGAAGCGGAGCAAAGAGACCGTTTCGTCTCTTCATTTCTTTTTTTACCCATAAAAACGGTTCGTCTGCATCCCTTTACACAAAAATTTAGAATTTCTCAAACAAAGCAAGACCTTTGCCTGCCCTTCCTTTGATCAGAAGTCATGACAAAAGCCTGTTTTATTCAAAAAATTCTATTCCTACCGTTGCAAAACTCACACCGAAGTGCGCCGTTTTTATATAATCTGAACAAAAACCACATCTCTTTCCGCATTTTACAGGGCATTTTGCCTGTAAAAGCTGCCAATTTCAAAACTTTCTGTTGAAATTTGTTTCCCCCTGTGCTATACTCAATAGCAACATGGGTTGATGTGCGTATCTGCTAATGTGGAAATTATTTTACCACGCTTAGCGCCGCCTGTCAAGCCTTTTTTTGTGCCTTTCCCCTTGGAATCAGGGGTTTTCCCCCTTCTCGCCCTCCCCCCCCTTCGGGAAGAAAGCCCCTCCCCTCTACAGGCAGTTTTCCCTCTCGTTTTCCCTCTTTTCAGTGATGTTTGACACTTGATTTTCTGTCGAAATTCCAATTTCACTAAAACAAACATGACTTTCTCCAGAAATTTCATAAGATATTTTTTGTTTTTCCATTTCAAATTTTTGCATTTTTGTGAATTATTTTTGCACTTTTTTCAGTACAATCAAACCTTCCTTTACTTCTCCCCCTTTTCCTGTTAAACTGAATGATATGATTTTCTACAGAAAGAAGGAGATTTCTTGAAACAGAATTACCAACTCGTGCTGGAGAAAACCCTCAAGGCTCTACAGGCAGAGGACAAACGCCCATCTCTGCTGCTGCATAGCTGCTGCGGACCCTGCTCCTCCTATGTCATGGAATATCTGGCACAGTATTTTGATATCACCATCTTCTATTATAATCCCAACATTTCCCCTGCGGCGGAATTTCAGTTTCGCGCAGAGGAACAGCAACGGCTGATTCGGGAAATGGATCTCGGCGTGTCCTTCCTCCTCGGAAAATATGAGCCGGAGCGCTTCTTTTCCTTGGCAAAGGGACACGAAGCGGAACCGGAGGGCGGCGAACGCTGCTTCAAGTGCTATCGTCTGCGTCTGGAGGAAGCGGCAAGAGCTGCTAAGGCAGGCGGCTTTTCTTATTTTACCACCACCCTTTCCATCAGTCCCCACAAAAACGCGCAGGTCTTAAATGAATTGGGAAAGGAAATTTCCGATGCCTTCGGCGTTCCCTATCTTTATTCCGATTTCAAAAAGAAAAACGGCTATCGTCGCTCCTGCGAATTATCCACAGAATATCATCTTTATCGACAGGATTACTGCGGCTGTCCCTTCTCCAAAGCAGAGGCAGAGGAACGCAAACGCCGCGCACAAGCCTGAGCCACGCATACAAAAGAAAGGAAGTCTTGAAATGTCACAAAAAAATAAAGGGGTCTGCTGTATCCTGCTTTCCTCCTTCTCCTTCGCGCTGATGAATTTATTCGTCCACCTTTCCGGAGATTTGCCCTCTGTCCAGAAAAGCTTTTTCCGTAATTTCGTTGCAATGCTTTTCGCCCTGTTTATCCTTCTGAAGGAACGCCCCACAATCAGGCTGGATGGAACTTCCAAGAAATATCTTTTCCTCCGCTCCTTCTGCGGTACCGTCGGCATCCTGTGCAATTTCTACGCGGTCGATCATCTCGTTCTCGCGGATGCGTCCATGCTGAATAAGATGTCTCCGTTTTTCGCCATCCTTTTCGGCATCCTTATCTTAAAGGAAAGAATCAATCTCTTTCAGGGACTTTGTGTGGTTGCCGCTTTTATCGGTACGCTGTTCGTCATCAAGCCTACCCCCTCTAATCTGGCATGCTTCCCTGCATTGATTGGTCTGCTCGGCGGCTTGGGTGCCGGCATTGCCTATACCTGTGTACGCGCCTTGGGCATGAAGGGTGTAAAAGGATCATTCATCGTGTTCTTTTTCTCCGCATTTTCCTGCGTTGTCACCCTGCCCTATCTCATTTTCCGCTATCACCCTATGACCCCGAAGCAGCTCGGCATTCTCCTTCTTGCAGGACTTGCGGCGGCAGGCGGTCAGTTCACCATCACCGCAGCCTATACCTACGCCCCCGCCAGAGAAATTTCCGTATATGACTATAGCCAGATTATCTTTTCGGCAATTCTCGGCTATTTCATCTTCGGTCAGGTTTCCGATGTCCTCAGCTGGATTGGCTACATCATCATCACCTCGACAGCCGTTGCCATGTTCCTGCGCAACAATAGAGCGCATCATCTCGAACAGGCTCAAACAAAAAGGGTAATATAATCAAATAAAAGGAGATTTTTATGCTATTGGAATCTGTTTTTGAAACACTCAGAAGAATCGAAAATGAACGCCTGCAGCTCCCGATTTTCTACGAAAGCCCCATAGCCCTGCGCTTTGAAACAGGTGACCCTTCTCTGGATATTTTTCTGGATAAAACGCACCTCAATCCGAAGTATCTGCGGAGTGCCTTCTGGCGCGTTTCCTTTTTATATGAAAAAATCGCGCCGTTTGATACACTCCTTTGGGTACTGTATCGCACGCCGGATTTGGAAACAGATGTCACTGCCATCATCGACCGCTTCTGTACGCTGACGCATCTGCCCTCTCCTGCGGAGGTCTATCAGCAGGAGGTCACAACCTCGGATGAGGAACCCATGACGCGCATTTTCCTTCTTTGGGATATGAAGCAAACGCCTCCCCTCATTGCCCCCTTGCTGAAAGGCATTTTGTCTGCCGATTTCAAGGGCTTTCGGGAGCTTTCCTCTGCCGTTTTCTTCTTCGATACCGAAAGGCATCTTCTCTTTCATCCCTATGATGACAGAGGCGCAGATGTCGTTGCCGAAACCCCCGATGCCATCCGCTTTCTGTATGAGGACTGCAAAAACTGGCTTTTAGAATACGATTTACAGCGCATGCAGAAAATTTTCGAGAACTAAAAAAGACCCTTTCGGGTCTTTTTTTATTTCTCCGCCATTTCAATTAAGTCCTTCAGCTTATAGCTTACCGTTTCATTCCCGTAATTCACATTGACGGTATATTCGTCCGTATCAAATTCGGATTCATCGCCAAGCACAACCGCCGTCACGCTGTCGCCTTCCTCAAACATTACTGCGGCATTTGTCGTTCCGCTCTCGTTGTCAATCGTCACGCTGTTCTCGTTCGGCACCTCCACAACCGCAAGACCGCCATCAATCAGCTGCATCTCCATGCGTTCCCCACTGCCAACCGTCAGCGCGCGCAGATTCATCCCCCAGCGAAACCGATTCGGTTCGTTCTGCTCCGCGTCCCCGGGCGAAGCCCAAGCCTTCCGCAAATCAATCGAAGCCATGGTCTGATCGTACATCGAAGCACTATGCACCAGCACCCCGTCCTTCACCTCGAAATTCAGATAAAGCATATCGCCCTCCAGCTTCGGCTCCATCGTAATATCCTGTGGGTTGATGGCAAACCCCCTCGCAAACGCCTTGTATCCAAAGCCGCCCACGCCAATGCAAATCACAACCGCCATGGCAACTGCCCTTCTCATTCTGCGGTTGAATTTCCGAAATGGGTTGATTTTCCGTTTTTCCTTCGGTGCCTTCTCCTGCACCTCCTCCTGCATTTGCTCCAAAATTTCCTTGCAGGGCGCACATTCCGCAACGTGTGCCGTAATCTCCCGATTGCTTTCCTCGCTCGTCAAGCCGTCCACATAGCTCGGCAATAAATCTCTGATAATTTCACATTTCATCTCCGCCAACCTCCTTCATAATCCTTTGCTTTGCACGGTAAAAGGTAACTCTCGCCCAGTTTTCATTCCTTCCGCAGATTTCCCCAATCTCCTTAAAGGAAAATCCTCCCGTAATGCGCAAGAGAAAAACCTCTTTCCCACTTTCCTCTAGGATATGCACTGCCTTCATCACTTCCATCGTCTGTTCTTTCCTGCAATAATCATTTTCCAAGCCATCCCCCGTTCCGTTTTCCTGCAACGGTTCGGTTTTCTTTCTCCTTCGCCGATCCAATTCTTGATACCAGATATGCTTCGCAATTTGGCAAAGCCATGTGGAAACCTTGCAGTTTCCATCAAATTTCCCCGAAGAACGAATTGCCCGATAAAAGGTTTCCTGCGTCAATTCCTCTGCAAGGTCTGCATTGCCGCAAAGGCTCATCAAATATTTAAATACAAACATTCCATATTCTTCAAAATCCTTTTCGGGCTGAAACATTTTTTCTCCTCCTCTCTTGTGGATTCGCTTATATATCCGTTTGCAGCAGATTTCGTTACACACTTTTCCAGATTTTTTTAAAATAAAAAGAACCTCAGCCACCTTGATACATGATGCAAGCTGAGATTCCTGAGATTCTTTTTATTCCAAAAACAGGAAAAGGGACGGATCTCTCCGTCCCTTCCGAGTATTTTGCTTATCGTCTTTGTGTAATCGAACGCAAATTTTTCAAATTAGGTTAAATTATACCAGACCCTGAGCCATCATTGCAGCTGCAACTTTCTTGAAGCCTGCGATGTTAGCACCAGCAACCAGGTTGTAGCCCAGACCAGCGCCTTCTGCTGCTTCTACAGAAATCTTGTGGATGTTCTTCATGATACCATGCAGTTTAGCGTCAACTTCAGCACCTTCCCAGCTGTATCTCATGGAGTTCTGAGCCATTTCCAGAGCGGAAACTGCTACACCACCAGCGTTAACTGCTTTAGAAGGAGCAACGATCATGCCGGGTTCTGCCATAGCACGAGCCAGACCTTCGTTTGTTGTAGGCATGTTAGCTACTTCGATGTAGTATTTTGTGCCGTTAGCGATGATCTGTTCGATTTCAGCAACGTCCAGTTCGTTCTGGAATGCTGCGGGCATGCAAACGTCTGCTTTCTGGCCCCAAGGTTTCTGTTTAGGGAAGAACTGGCAACCGAACTTGTCAGCATAGTCCTGCGCACGGTTTCTGCCGGAGCTTCTCATTTCCAGCATGTAGTTGAATTTTTCTTCTGTTGTGATACCATCGGGATCGTAGCAGTAGCCGTCGGGACCGGACAGAGTAATAACTTTACCACCCAGCTGAGCTACTTTCATAGCGATACCCCAAGCTACGTTACCGAAACCGGACATAGCTACTGTTTTGCCTTTGATTGTGTCGCCACAGTGTTCCAGGACTTCGTTCAGGTAGTATGTAGCGCCGTAGCCTGTTGCTTCGGGTCTGAACAGGGAACCACCAAATTCAAGGTTCTTACCTGTCAGTACGCCATTTTCCCAGCAGCCTTTGATTCTCTTGTACTGGCCATACAGGAAGCCGATTTCTCTGCCGCCTACGCCGATGTCACCAGCGGGAACGTCAACGTCGGGACCGATGTGTCTGTAAAGTTCTGTCATGAATGCCTGGCAGAATCTCATGATTTCCATATCGGATTTGCCGTTAGGGTCGAAGTCGGAACCACCCTTGCCGCCGCCGATAGGCAGACCTGTCAGGGAGTTTTTGAAGATCTGTTCAAAGCCCAGGAATTTAACAACGCCGGAGTATACGTTGGGAGCGAAACGCAGACCGCCCTTGTAAGGCCCGATTGCAGAGCTGAACTGTACTCTGAAACCTCTGTTTACGTTTACCTTACCAGCATCGTCTACCCATGTAACTCTGAAAGAAACCTGTCTTTCAGGCTCTACCAGTCTTTCCAGCAGACCCATTTTTTCATATTCGGGGTGCAGTTCTACTTCTTTTTCGATAGAAGCGAAAACTTCTTCTACTGTCTGGATGAATTCAGGTTCATGTGCGTCACGTCTTTTAACCTGTTCGATTACGCGTTCAATATAAGCGTTCATAACTCTTTGACCTCCTATTGTTTATACAATAACAATTAGTATTTTTCCGCACGGTTAAAATGCGGTTCTGCCCCATGCGGTTAGGGCAAAATGAAGAGAAAGCTCCGAGGAAAACTGCTGCTTTTGTGTAGCATAACAAATCCTCTTGCCTCTTTCCGAAAATATTATAACACATATTTTAAACTTGTGTAGTATTTTTTTCAATTTTTGGGATAATTTTTACACAAATTTTGACCCAAAAAATTATGCAAAAAAACGTTTCTTTTATTTTTCCGTCATATATTCCAACGAATTTCCATTATTTCACCTTTCTTTTCAGCAGTTCGCACCGATTTCACAAAAAAACTGCATTTTCATCCATACAACACCAGCTTTTTGTCATGCTCCGCCCCATAAGAAATTGTTATTTATCTGTCACGATTGTACTTTATTTCAGTCATAGCAGCCCTTCTCTAAAAGAAAAACACCTGCCTTTCAACAGGTGTTTGATGGTATCCGTAAAGTTAATGCTCGTGTCGAAATCCTGATTTCGCCTTAAGATTCCGTTTTCTTTCTGAACAGTCCGCCGATGGCAAATCCGTGTTTTTCCTTCTGCTCCTCATCGCCGCCTTCAGAAATAAATTCGATATAACGGCCCGTGCCGATGGCAACGCAGCTAACCGCATCCTCCGCAACCATCGCGTGGATGCCCGTTCTGCTCTGAATCAGCTTATCCAGACCATACAGCAGGCTGCCGCCGCCCGTCATAACAATCCCTCTTTCGTAGATATCCGCCGCCAGCTCAGGGGGTGTTTTCTCCAGAACGCCATGCACCGCCTCCGCGATTGCCGCAACGGATTCCTGCAATGCCTCCAGCATTTCGTCCGAGGTTACGGTAAAATTCTTCGGCAGTCCCGTAATCAGGTTCCTGCCGCGCACATCCATGCTTACCGGAATGGTACGCTCAAATGCCGTACCGATTTTAATTTTCAGATCCTCCGCCGTTCTTTCGCCAATCAGCACATTGTGCTTCTTTCTGATGTAGCGAATGATGGCATCGTCAAAATTATCCCCCGCAATCTTCAGGGAGTAGCTGACTACCGTTCCCCCAAGGGAAATCACCGCAATATCCGTTGTGCCGCCGCCGATGTCCACCACCATACTGCCGCACGCACGGGAAATATCAATCCCCGAACCAATCGCCGCCGCAATCGGCTCTTCAATAATATGCACCCTCCTTGCGCCTGCCTGTCGGGTTGCATCCTCAACGGCTCTTTTTTCCACCTCTGTTACGCTGCTTGGTACGCAAACCGCAATGGTCGGCTTCACGAAGGAACGCTTGCCCATCGCCTTTTCAATAAAATACTGCAGCATTTTTTCCGTTACCTCATAATTGGAAATAACGCCTTCACGCAAAGGACGAATCGCAACGATATTGCCGGGAGTTCTCCCCAGCATACGTCTCGCTTCCTCACCCACAGCTAAAATCGTATTGGTGTCTTTATCGATGGCAACCACAGAGGGTTCCCGAATCACGATGCCCTGCCCCTTAATATATACCAGAACAGTGGCAGTACCCAGGTCAATGCCGATATTCTCGCCAAAACTCATAAAATTAAACATACCGCCGCTCCTTTGTTCTTTCCGTCAAAAATTTTTTCTATGTCTTTTCAGTATACTGGAATCTTGCGCTCTTGAAAAGCCCCGTTTATAGAAAAAACAACATTTTTCTTCTATATGAATCGGAATCTGCGTTATTTTTTCTTATTTCAGCTGTTCTTCCATCACCTGCAGACCCTTTTGCAGCTGCGTATCCTGCTCTGCGGGGATCTCTGTCAGCGGTGTGCCGCTGTATGCTTCGGGCAGCTCCACCTTTTCATCCGGTTCAATGCCAACCCCATGGATGGAGGTTCCGTTCGGCGTATAGTATTTCTGTACCGTCACATTCAGACCGGAGCCGTCCGGCAAAACAAACAGCCGCTGCACCAGGCCCTTGCCGAAGGTCTGGTTGCCCACCAGTGTGCCGCGCCCCGTATCCTTCACCGCGCCTGCGAAAATCTCCGACGCACTGGCGCTGTTTTCATTCACCAGCACTACCAGCGGAATATCCAGATATTTCTCATCACATTTCAAATCATTTCTGTTTTGCTTTTTGTCCAGAGTATAAACCATCGTGCCCTCCGGCAGCAGCTCATCCCCGATTTCATATACAGAACGCACCAGACCACCCGGGTTATCCCGCAAATCCAGAATCAGCCCCTTCATGCTGTCCTTCTGCAGTGCCGTCAGTGCCTCCTTGAATTGGCTGTAGGTGTTTTCCTTAAAACCGCTGATGGAAATATACCCGATTTTGTTCTCCATCATACGGGAGGAAACGCTTTCCACCTCAACCGTTGCACGTTCCATGGTAAATTCCTTCTCCTCATCGCCGCGCTGCACCCGAATCGTAACCGCAGTGCCCTTCTCACCGTGAATCTTTGCCGCAACATCCGAAAGCAGCTTTCCCTTCATATCCTCGCCATCCACGCCGATAATCACGTCGCCCGCCTGCAGGCCTGCCGTTTCCGCCGGCTGTCCCGGCATCACGCTGCTGATGACAACCTCACCGTCCTGCGTAGTGTAAATCTCAATCCCCACGCCGTCAAAGTTCCCGTTGGTGTTGGTAAGATATTGCCGCAGGTTTTCCTTCGGCATATAATATGTATACTTATCTCCCACGCCGGCAAGCATCCCTGCAAAAAGCGTATCCTCCAGCTTGCCTTGGTCTATGTCCTCCACATAATATTTATCCAGATAGCTCTGTATCATATCCACCTTTGCATCCTTGCTCATGCTGATTTCAAAGGGAAGGAGATGCCATGGAATTGCGCGGCAGATGGGCTTCCATGCCAGATTCAGCACCACAACCAACGCCAGTGCCACACCAAAGCCCTTCCAAAAGTCTTTTCTTTTCATTGTATCACCTCTTTTTCAATCTTGCTTTATCCTATGTTTCCCCAAAGGGAATTATCCTATAAGAAAGGGGAAGTATTCTCCAAAACACTTCCCCTCTTTTTTCATTGTTATTTTGTTTTTCCGACTGCTTATACCCGCAGATGCTTACGAATCGAGGATACGCTGCCGATAACCCCCAGTGCCACACCAAAAACGATGCCGAAGGGGAACAGGAATCCAAATACATCCCCCGTCAGACGGAACTGGATAAATTTAATCATAGGCAGATAATCGAAAATCGCACTCGTCACCTTCGTATAAATCGGAAGTCCCAGCACCAGCGGCACCAACGCACCGATGATACCGATGATAATGCCTTCCACAATGAAGGGCCACCGGATAAACCAGTCTGTCGCCCCAACATATTTCATGATGTTAATTTCCACCCGTCGGTTCATCACGGAAATACGAATGGTGTTAATGATAATCATAATGGAAATCACACCCAGCAGCAACATAACCAGTACGCTCCCGACATTGAACACACGGCTCGCCTTCAGCAATACCTCTGTCTCTGTCTGCCCATGCCGAATGTTGTCAATCCCGTCAATTTTTTCCAATGCAGTCAGCACTGCATCCTGATTTTCAATATTGTCCAAGGAAATCGAAAAGGAATGGGACAAAGGATTGTTCTCCCCATCCAGACCCACAAAGATATCCTCGTCCGCGCCCCAGTCCTTTTTCAGCTCCACCAGAGCATCCGAAGGGGAAATATATTCCACACTCTGCACATGGTCTATCTTTGCAATTTCATCTTTCATATTTTCAATCTGTTCCCCGCTCAGGTCTCCCTTCAGGAAAACGGAAATGCCAATGGAATCCTCCATCTGCCCCAGCATATACCGCAGATTGCTCCCTACGCAGTAGGAAAAGGATAAAATAGAGATGCAGGCTGCAACAGCGACAATGGAAGCCATGGTCATTAGCATATTCATCTTCAGCCCGCTGAGACCCTCTCTTATAAAATATCTAATCGTACTAGGCTTCATCGCTATAACCACCTTTTTCAATATCTCTTATAATGTGACCCTTATGCAGCGTAACCACGCGCTTCTGCATCGCATCTACAATATCTCTCGCATGGGTTGCCATAACGATGGTTGTCCCACGCTTGTTGATGTCATCCAGCAGCTTCATAATGCCGTATGCTGTTTCGGGGTCAAGGTTCCCTGTCGGCTCGTCGCAGATTAAGATAGGGGGATTATTCGCAATGGCTCTTGCCAGTGCCGTTCTCTGCTGCTCCCCACCGGAAAGCTGATTGGGATAGCTTCTGCCCTTCTGTCCCAGCCCAACCAGAGAAAGCACGGCAGGCACGTTTCTGCGGATAATGCGTCCGGGTGCCTCGATCACACGCATCGCAAACGCCACATTTTCATATACCGTTTTATTGGGAAGCAGACGGAAGTCCTGAAATACAACCCCCAGATTACGCCGCAGATAAGGGATCTGCCTTCTGTTCAGTTCATTTGTTTTCACTTTATTGATGATAATATCCCCTTCGGTCGGGTCAAGCTCCTTCAAAAGCAGCTTCATCAGCGTGGATTTCCCCGAACCGCTCGAACCAACGATGAATACAAATTCACCCTTGTTGATGTGCAGGTTGATGTTTTCCACACCCGTAGAACCGTTGGGATATACCTTTGTTACGTTATTCATGTGAATCATAACGTATCTCCCTCTTTCTGAAAAAGTTTTATTCTAAAAAACGACGGATGTTCCCATATTTCGTCTTTACACATTTTAAGATTATACCATAAATAAAATAAGCGAACAAGTAGCAGAGCCTTGGTAAACCTTTCGATTTTATTAAAATCCTCTTAATTTTTCCGTTTTCCACAAAAAAGAGGGAGCAAAAATGCCCCCTCAGTTTTTCAGTTTTGCTTAATATGCCATTTTATCCATGTAAATCATGTATTTGCTTACCATCAGCGTAATCTTGAAGATAATCGCATCATCAAAATTCCGCAGATCCAAGCCGGTCATCTTCTGCAGCTTATCCAGTCTGTATACCAGTGTATTTCTGTGGATATACAGCTGACGGCTTGTTTCGGATACGTTCAGGTTGTTTTCAAAAAATTTATTTACCGTTGCCAGTGTTTCATCATCGAAATCATCCATCGTCAGCCCATGCAGAACCTCCTTGATGAACATCCGGCACAGCGGCAGAGGCAGCTGATAAATCAAGCGGCCGATGCCCAGCTTTTCATAGTTCACGATATATTTATCCGTCTCGAAGATTTTGCCAACCTCCAGCGCCATCTTCGCTTCCTTATAGGAACGGGAAACATCCTTCAAATCGCTTACAATCGTACCGCTGGAAATATAAACACGGCTGTTTGTTTCCGCATTCAGTGTTTCCTCGATGGTCTTTGCAATGCGGTCGATTTCGTCCGCGGTTTCCTTCTCCCGCAGCTCCTTCACCAGAATAATGCTGTGCTCATCCACCGCCGTTACAAAATCCTTTGTTTTTGCAGGGAAAATGCTCCGTACAATTTCCACCACATTCATTTCCTTATCAATATTCGTTTCAATTAAATACACGATACGATGTACGTTATTTTCAATATGCAGCTTTTTCGCGCGGCTGTAAATATCCACCAGCAGCAGGTTATCCAGCAGCAGATTCTTGATAAAGTTGTCCTTATCATATCTTTCTTTATACGCAACCAGAAGGCTCTGAATCTGGAATGCGGCAATCTTGCCGATCTGATAGCCGGATTCGTCCTCCCCCTTCACCTGAATCACATACTCAGGCACGCCGTTGTCATAAATCTTAAAATACTGATAGCCCAGAATTAACTGACTTTCCGCAGGGGAACTGATAAAATTCTCCACCGCATCAATCTGACGGCCGATCATATTTTCCTCTGTGGTGGCAATCACCTTGCCTTCCTTTTCCACAACGCTCAGTTCTTTTCTCGTGATACTTTTCAGTCCGTCGATGGTACTCTGCAAAATCTGATTTGAAATCATCGCTTTCACCTCAATACTTTTCTCTGCATCTGAAATGCAGCCATTCTGTTTTTGCTTCTCTGTATAAATTGCCTAAAAACCTCTCTGCGAAGAGGTATCAAATTCGCCTATGCTCATTTTATAACAAAATGACAAAAAAAGAAAGAGGAAAGTATAAAAAAACAGTAAAAATCTCTTTCAGCTTGATTTTTACATAAAAATAGGGCCTGTTTTTTATTAAAACTGACCCTTGCTTTTC
>OLGO01001641.1_pt1 | contig 13729 bp, 9 predicted proteins | sample 1605861 | NCBI WGS metagenome assembly OLGO01 (sample SAMN03283253) | human gut metagenome | biome: human-associated habitat; material: feces | host: Homo sapiens | place: USA | collected 2013
TAAGATTCCAGTGATTTCAGCCAGAGTATAGTTTTGAGTCCAAATACTATCTCTGTGGGGTATTATTGCACCCCGACCCTGGTTTGTCAATAATTTTCATATTCTCTATTATCATGAATGGCAGTAATAATCCCAAAACCAGTTACTTTCATCAAAAAACCCTCCCACACAGCAATTTCTCTGCCATGTGAAAGGGCTTTAGCTTTCTTCCTTTATGCACATTATTTATGGATATGCACATCCAGCTGATTATAAGGAATCTCAATTCCATAATAATCAAAATCTTCCTTGATTCTCTGGTTCAATCTCCATCTGGCTGCCCAGTAGCGGTCGGTATCTACCCAGACACGAAAGCCCATGATCACAGAGCTTTCTGCCAGCTCGTCTACGAATACCACCAGCTCTTCGTCTTCTCTTGTATCCGGATCCTCGGTGAGGATATCTTCCAGGATATCCTTGGCCTTCTGGATATCTGCATTGTAAGAGATCCCCACTTTGATCTCCAGCCTTCGCTGATCCCTTGCTGTTACGTTGGTGATGGTCACATTGGAAAGAGTACCGTTCGGGATCACGATGTGCTTGTTATCAATGGATAACAACGTTGTATAACAGATCTCGACCTTGGCTACCGTTCCCTCGCTTCCGTCCTGTCCGTTAACGATGATGTAATCCCCTACCTGGAAAGGCTTGAACAGAAGAAGCATCATACCTCCTGCCAGGTTGGCAAGTCCACCCTGGAGGGCAAGACCCATAGTAACACCTGCAGTTCCGAGAAGTGCTGCCAGAGATGATTCCTTTACTCCAAAGCTTATGGATATGTTAAAGATCAGGAGTATGTAAAGTACGATCTTGACCAGTGAGGACATAAACTGTGCCACTCCTGTATCCAGCCTGGATTTTGTCAGTGATTTCCTCACAAACTTTACGATCCATTTAATTACCGTGCTTCCTACCCAGAAAGCAACAATAGCCAGAACAACCTTGATTCCGAATTTCGTGATGTCCGGCAGATAATTTTCAAACATCTGCCTGTACTGGCTTACCTGATTTCCGACCTCCTGCACGGTCTGTACAGTACTATCCAAATATAATCCCTGCTACTAAAAACATATACATATGTGTATATGCTAGATGATTTACTACAATCTCACGATTTGTAGTTACTGCTTCAACGTATATGCTTTTGATGATATAAATATCAATCTACTCACAAGTTCTTGTACACTCCACAGTCGTAAATTCCCGACTAAGCCATCGGTACATATCTGTATAGTCTTGTATATGACATTATACAGACTTCATCTAAATAGCTTTTCCTTTCTTAATATTTGTTTTTCTTTGCTACTTGGTTTTCGTAGACTTATACCATTACTCAATTACAACCATCAAGGTTCTACCCTATAGTTAGCAAGGCTGTTTCAACTTGCACTGGTTCATTTCCTGTAATTCCAGTAGTTTTAAGTTACCAACTAGTGTTTTGGATTTTAAACACCTTTGAGTGTATTTACTCACATTTGTTGACATTTCTGATTACATATGTATCCCTCTTGTCTGATCGATCATTCGATATACATATGCGGATCGATCTATGTATTCCTGATGTAAACATTCCCTATAATCCGCATCTGGTAATATAATAATACAGCAGTGGTTTTTCCCTGTAAACCTGATTTCTCCGGTTCTATAAAGTATAGGGTATAAACCACTGCTGTATTTCTGTTATAGCTTTATTGTATATCTGTCCGGTAATCCGCCGCAGAATGCTGCAGAATATACTTGCCTGCTTCTCTTTACTCAGTTTTTCTCTTTATTTACTGATTCCCTTCATGGAAAGGCTGATCCGTTTTTTCTTCATATCAACACCAAGAACACGGACATCCACGATATCTCCCACACTGACTGCTTCCAGCGGATGTTTGATGAATTTCTCGCTCATCTCGGAAATATGGACCAGGCCATCCTGATGCACACCGATATCCACAAAAGCACCGAAGTCAATAACATTGCGGACAGTTCCCTTGAGGACCATGCCTTCTTTCAGGTCCTTCATATCCAGGACATCGGTACGGAGGATCGGTTTCGGCATCTCGTCACGTGGATCTCTGGCAGGTTTTTCCAGTTCCTTTACGATATCACGTAAGGTTGGCTCTCCGATCTCCAGCTCCTTTGCCAGTTTTCCGTAATCGCGGATCTGCCCGGAAATACCGGTAAGCTTACGCTCTGCCACATCTTCCGGTGTGTAGCCCAGCTTTTCCAGGAGTTTTTTTGCTGCGTCATAGCTTTCCGGATGGACACTGGTTGCGTCCAGAGGATTTTTGCCTCCTGTGATCCGTGTGAAACCTGCACACTGCTCAAAGGCTTTCGGACCAAGCTTGGCAACCTTAAGAAGTTCTCTTCTTGTCTGGAAACGGCCGTTTTCCTCACGGTAGGCTACAATATTCTTTGCGATGGCCTTGCTAATTCCGGAAATATACTCCAGAAGGGATGCAGACGCAGTATTCAGATCCACTCCGACCTTGTTTACACAATCTTCCACAACGCCGTTAAGGGCTTCTCCCAGCTTTTTCTGGTTCATATCATGCTGATACTGACCGACACCGATGGATTTCGGATCGATCTTTACAAGCTCTGCAAGCGGATCCTGTACACGTCTTGCGATGGATGCGGCGCTTCTCTGTCCAACATCGAAATTCGGGAATTCTTCCGTAGCAAGCTTGCTTGCGGAATATACAGAAGCACCTGCCTCGTTGGTGATAACATACTGGACCTTTTCCGGGATTTCCTTAAGAAGCTCCACGATGATCTGCTCGGATTCTCTGGATGCCGTTCCGTTTCCTACAGAGATCAGTGTCACATGATATTTGCTGATAAGCTTTTTCAGGGTTTCCTTTGCGGCACGGATCTTGGTCTCATTGGTTGGTGCTGTGGGATAAATAACTGTGGTATCCAGAACCTTTCCGGTAGGATCTACCACTGCCAGCTTGCATCCGGTACGGAAGGCAGGGTCCCAGCCAAGAACTACCTGTCCTGCAATTGGAGGCTGCATGAGAAGCTGCTCCAGATTTTTGCCAAAGACATGGATGGCACCGTCCTCTGCTGCCTCTGTAAGGGCGCTTCGGATCTCACGCTCAATAGCCGGTCCGATGAGACGTTTATAGCTGTCCTCAATGGCTTCTTTCAGAACAGGTATAGTGTATGGATTATCGCGGACGATCACCTGTTTTTCAAGATAACGGATGATCTCTTCCTCAGGTGCAAGGATCTTCACAGTAAGGAATTTCTCTTTCTCACCACGGTTCAGAGCAAGGACACGATGACCTGCAAGCTTTTTCACCGGCTCCTCAAAGTCATAATACATCTCGTATACAGACTGCTCCTTCTCATCTCTTACGGTGGAACATATAGTTCCCTTATCCATTGTTCTCTTACGGATACTGATACGATAATCTGCTTCATCAGAAATATGTTCTGCAATGATATCTCTGGCACCGCTGATGGCCTCTTCCACAGTTTTGACTTCTTTTTCCTCAGAAAGAAATGCTTTTGCCTCTTCTTCAAGAGGTTTCTTAGTCATCTGGAGAAGGATGATGTCGGCCAGAGGTCCCAGACCTTTTTCCCTGGCGATGATGGCACGTGTACGGCGCTTCGGGCGGTACGGACGGTAAAGATCCTCTACCACAACGAGTGTCTGCGCTGCCTCGATCTGTTTCTTCAGCTCCGGAGTCAGCTTGCCCTGCTCCTCGATGCTGCCCAGAACCTGAGCCTTTTTATCCTCAAGATTTCTTAAATAAGTAAGTCTCTCATTAAGATTACGAAGCTGTTCGTCGTTCAGTGTACCGGTTGCTTCCTTACGGTATCTGGAAATAAAAGGAATGGTGCAGCCTTCATCGATCAGCTTAACCGCTGCCTCGACCTGCCATTTCTCAACGTTCAATTCTCTGGTAATTACCTGAATAATATCCATTTTTATCTTTCTCCCGTTGTTTCAAATTTGCCTGAGGCTGCTTTTTCCTCTTTACACAGCTTCTGACATTTATCAAAGATCAATCTGTGCGATCACGTCCTTCAGAGCATTGGCACTTGCATGAAGCTTCTCTGTCTCCTCCTCGGTCAGCGGAACACGAACGATACGTTTTACACCTTCCGGTCCGATAGAAGCCATGGTACTAAGACATACGTCTTCAACACCGTACTCTCCGTGAAGCATGGTTGATACACTGACTATTGTATCAGATGCTGCAAGAAGAAGCGAGCAAAGTCTGCAAACAGATACGGCTACCGCATAAAATGTAGCCCCCTTCTTGGCGATCACAGTTGATCCTGAAGTATGAACATACTCCAGAACCTCTTCTCTGTCAAGTGGCTGCAGATCTTTCTGATCCTCATGAACGATCTTGTCAAACTCATCAAGGGTCGCACCTGCAACAAAGGCTCTGGACCACGGTACAAAGGAAGTATCTCCATGCTCTCCGAATACATAGGCGTGGATGTTTTTCTCAGATACACCGTAGTGCTGAGAAAGTCTGCAGCGGAGACGGGCCGTATCCAGGGCGGTTCCGGAACCAAGGATCTGATTTTCCGGCAGTCCGGAAAGCTTTGCAAATGCATAAGTCATAATATCACATGGATTACTTACGATAATATAAAGCGCTTTGGGAGCCACCTTTACGATCTCCGGAGTAATACTCTTCATAATGTTGACGTTGGTCTGTGTCAGCTCGATGCGAGTCTGTCCCGGTTTTCTGGCAATACCGGAAGTGATGATCACAATGTCAGAATCTGCAGCATCCGGGTAATCTCCTGCCACGATGGAGATCGGCTCACGGAAACTGGTTCCCTGCTCAATATCCATAACCTCACCTTCAGCCTTATCTTTGTTAATATCGATCAGAACGATCTCTGATGCAATACTCCTCTGTGATAAGGTATAAGCGATAGTTGCTCCTACACTTCCTGCTCCGATGATCGTAATTTTACTGCTCATATTTGTTCTCCTTTCAGCGTTGTTTGTCATTTTAATAACAACTTTAATTACACACATTCAAACATAACATAAAACATTGCCCTGTGCAATAAAAATTTTATTGTATTTCTCAGGTTAATCCCCGCCAATTTGCATTTCAAATTATTTAAACCGCTTATATTTTCTGATATTTTTCCTATTATTCTGTATACATTCCTGTTATTTTTTTATCGATTTATAGAAGCAATTTCAGAAACCTAGCAAAAAACCTCTGAACTTCAAAAAAAATCAAGAAGTCCAGAGGTTTCTTTCACCTCTTATTATTGGCTTAGATTCAGATGTTTTTATTGGCTTAGATTCAGATGTTTATAGCTGCTCCAACGTTCACCCGGTTAATTCTTTGCCTGGGCAAGGGCTTTTTGTGCAGCGTCCAGGATCCCTTCGGAGGAATATGTGGCTCCGCTGACAGTATCGATCCCATCCGCCGACTGGTTTGCCATGATCTGAGAATAGATCGTGCTCCATGCAGGATCAAAAAATTCCGGTGTATCCTGATTTGTCTGCTCAATGGATGCGATCTGGCCTCCTGAGATCGTAATTGTCAAATATGTTTTTCCTCCATATCCAAAAGCCGAGCCTGTATACGTTCCATCTCTGTACCTTCCCACCGGTTCCGGTGCTTCCGTTGGCTCCGGTGTTGCATCCGGCTCATCTGTCCCTGGTGTTGGAGTTACATTGGGTTTTTCAGGAACCGGCGTCGGGGTTGCTGCCGGCGTCTCTGTTGGCTTCGGTGTGGCTGTTGGTTTCGGCGTTGCCGTAGGTTTCGGTGTGGCTGTTGGCTTTGGTATCGGTTTCTTTGTAGGAGTTGGTGTGGGTTTCTTTCCATACTCCGGATTAACCGCTTCTTTGAGGGCTTTTTTTACAGCATCCAGAATCCCATTGGAGGAATAGGTTGCTCCGCTGACTGCATCAATATCATCCACAGAATCTGTACCGATGATCTGTTCTTCCAGCACGCTCCATGCTTTTTCAAAAAACTGCTTTGTGTCCGTATTTTCCTGTTTCAGAGCTTTGATCACTCCATCCTTGATGGTCACAATTACTTTCACGTCTCCATTGAAGCCCTTTGCCGAAGCTGTATATTTACCATCCAGATATTTTTGGGGACTGTCCGGATCTTCCGGTTTCTTTGTAGGAGATGGTTTTTTGGATGGTTTTTTTGTAGGTGACGGAGCTGATGTCGGAGTTGGTAAAGCAGTTGCCGCAGGTATAGGGGTGACCTGCTGGCTGTTTCCATCTGCCGCTGCCTGGGAGAGGGCATTCTGAACTGCCTGGATGATTCCGTTGGAGGAATAGGTTGCTCCACTTACTGCATCTACATTCGGTGTATTTTCGGCGATCATCCTGCTGATCACACCCTGAGCTGACGCAAAATACGACGCGGTTTCTCCAGATGCCTCCAGAATATCTATAGCTGCAATCTTTCCACCGCTGATTGTTACTCTCACGCGGATCGTCCCGCCAAATCCGGTTCCACTTCCTTCATACGTACCGTCCTTATATCCATCTGCCGGAACGCTTGCTACCGGTGTCTGCGTGGTTCCCTGTCCTGCGGCGCCGGCATTGCTTTTTGCAGATTCGGAAACCGTTCTTGTACCTGAGCTTTTTTTCGCTGCTGTTTTTTTTGAACTTTTTTTCGATGAGCTTTTCTTTTTTGTTGTACTGTTTTTCTCAGCTGTGGCAGTTGTGCTGTCAGAAACAGTATTTTCTTTTTCATACCCGAGATATTTTTCCAGCTCTGAAGCAGACATTACGGTCGTCTCTGCTTGCCCGACTGCTTCTGTCTCTCCATCAGAGCCCTTCGCCTTTATGCCTGAAAACACAAGCGCCGCAATCACAGCAGCTGCAGGAACCAGCTTGGTCCAGGGTATCTTCGGAGTATTTTTTTCCTCCTGCTTTTTATCTTTCAGATCTTTTTCCATGCTTCCTTACTCTCTCCTCTTTTCTTGCGGCCTCTGTCAGACATTGCTCTTCAGAAATCAGCAGACCTCTGCCGCAGACATTGCTCTATGTCTGCGGCAGAGGCTTCTGGATATCTGTGATCACATTCGGTTCAACAGTGAAATTATTTAACTGTTACCACAAATTTCTTTGTAATTCCGTTGCATTTCACTGTGATCGTTGCTTTACCTTTTTTGATTCCCTTTACAACACCCTTGCTGTTTACAGCTGCAACTTTTTTATTGCTGCTTGTATATGTAACCTTGCCTGCAGGTGTTGCTTTGGATCTGATGGTTGTTGTTTTACCTTTTTTGATCGTTGCAGAAGATTTTACAAGACTGAATGCAGGATTCTTGACAACTACTTTGCAGGTTATCTTCAGGGCTCCTGCCTTTGCTGTAATCGTAACGGTTCCTGCTTTGATTCCTTTTACAACACCTGTTTTACTGTTTACGGTTGCAACCTTTGTGTTGCTGCTTGTGTATTTTACAGTTGCAGATGGTGTTGCAGTTGCTTTTACAGTTGCTGTTTTTCCTTTGTAGATCGTTACGGAAGCCTTTGCGAATTTAATTGTAGAAGCTTTTACTGTTACCTTGCAGGTTGCTGTGGCATTTCCGACCTTTGCTGTGATAACTGCTGTTCCGGCTTTTACGCCTTTAACAACACCCTTGCTGCTTACCGTTGCAACCTTTGTGTTGCCGGACTTAAATGTTACTGCTGCATCGCTGTCATTTGTTGTTGCCTTAAGAGTCGTTGTTTTTCCTGTATATACAGCTGCTGCTGTCTTATCAAGTGTAACTGTTACCTTCTGAAGCTCTTTCTCTGCTCCCTGAAGATGTTCAAGTGCTTCATTTACCTCAGCCTGACTTGCATCTGTTTTTGCAAGAATGTCTTCTGCTTCCTGAAGCTCACCGGCAAAGGACTTCCAGGTTGCAATTGTGTAATCTGCCTCTGCCAGAGCCTTTGCAGCTTCCACTTCTGTTTTAAGACTTGTAAAATCAGTTGGCTCCATTGTAGGATTTACGATATTCTCTGCAGTTGCCTGGAAGCTGTAGGTATAGTCATTATATCCAAGAGCATACACTGTCAGTTTCCAGTATCCTGTTCCGTCTGTTCCTCCCGGAAGCTTGCAGCGTGCAGATTTTGTAAGTCCAAGCTGGATTCCCATTGCTTTATGCATCCAGTTATCTGCGGCAAACTTGGTTCCATAAGAAGCGAGGCATTTTGTATATGTGGAATCATCTCCATAATAATCCCAGCGTACAGCCTGCATATTTGCACCAAGATCACCATAATTTCCATTGAGATCCACACGGAGGAATTCGCCGTAGCTTCCGCTTGCTGCTTTTACACTCGGCTTGATCTCTGTTGCTGTTTTTAACGCCTGATCCTTGATACCGGAAGCTGTTCCGTCTGATTTTCTTGCTGTAAATGTAAAGCCGTCACCATTTTTCTCCGCATATTTCAGACCATTTGTCTGTGCATTTACGTCTGCCACAAGGCCTTTGTAATACTGGAGATTGTTTTCACTGTATCCTCCGGAGAGCACAGCTCCATCCTGTACAACATTATACTTTTTGCAGAAATCTGCAAAATCTGCGGTCTTAACTGCTACCGGGACATATTTCAGACCATATATCTCATAATGATCCATCGTATAGGTTTTTCCATCTTCTGTTGTTATACTGCCTCTGTTCCATTTTACCTTGGAACCGTCTGTAAGATAAAGTGTGCTTCCTTTATCCTCCCAGTAGGATACGTCGAATCTGGTTCCGTCTTCAGCAATGATCGTAGCTTCTGTCTGATAGCTTCCTCTGTGAAGTCCATGATTTGCAGTCGCTCTTGTTACTGTATCAAAAGCTCCTGTATCAAACTCACTATGTGAATCCTTCTCTTCTGAAGAGCTTGTATCTCCAGCTGCATATACGCCTTCTGCTGCCCAGTACTCACCCCAGGTAAGTCCTGCATATACGTACTGATACTCGCCTGTCAGCTGGTCAGAATCGGAAAATGCTTCCGCCACTTCATCGCCTTCTGTGAAATCCTCTTCCCCTGTAGAGAACGGGTCTGCTTCCTCTGCTGTATCTTCCTGCTGGATATCCTCTGTCTCGTCTGCAACAGCTTCTGGCACTGCTGCATCCTCTGCTGCTTCTTCTGTTATGTCTGCAGCATCCTCTATAGCTTCTTCTGCTACAGCTTCAGTATCCTCTGCCGTTTCCTCTGTGCTAAAATCCTCCGTATCTCCTGCCTCTGCCTCGGAAACCACGGCTGCATCAAGATCAGATGCCATTACAGCGGTCGGAAAGGTTGTTGCTGCCACTGCAAGACTTAAAATGCATGGAGCTGTTTTTTTCAATAGATTCCACTTCTGCATTGCTTATTCCTCCTAAAAATATGATATATTTATAGAACCCTTTCCAGGTTTACTATCGCAAGTACTGCGGATATGAGCATTCCCCTCTGCCAAACAATCATAAACCGGATCGCCGGGAGATCAGCTTCACTCTGCAATATCCTCCACACTATAGGAATCCGCAAGCAGGCTGAACCGCTCCTTCATCCCCTCAGTGAGATATACATGATGGTCTTCATCCACAAAAAGTCCGTCTGCACCGTAAGCTTTCAACAGCTGTGTCCCTTTTTCCACCCCCAGCACAAAACATGCTGTGGAAAGCGCATCTGCCTCCAGACCTGAGTCACAGACTACCGTTACCCCGGTCACTCCGCTTTCTGCCGGATAGCCGGTAGACGGGTCCATAATGTGGTGATACCTTACAGCATTTTCGATAAAATATTTCTCATAATCTCCAGATGTGGAAAGAAATTCTGTACCATTTAAGGCAACCACACCAAGATAGTCATCCTCATTTTCAGCTCTGGGATCTGTCACTGCCACATTCCAGGAAGAACCATCCGGCTTGCTTCCGTAGGTCATGACACTGCTTCCTCCCAGATTCATAAGTGCTGCTATTACATCCTTCTTTGTTTCCAGTTCTTTAAGGATCAGGTCACAGCCAATACCCTTTCCCGCTGCTCCAAGATCCAGAGAACAGCCCTCTTCCATGTGAACCGTATTTCCGTCAAGAAAAATTTTCTGATATCCGGAATCCTTCAGAACATTCTTAATTTCTGCTTCTTCCGGAATTTTCTGGTTTTCCCCTCCAATATCCCACAGGCGGATCAGCTTCCCGATGGTTGGGTCAAAGGCTCCGTCAGAATCCTCTGCGATCTTCAGAAGACGTTTCAGGTATCCGGAAAGCTCGTCGGAAATCTCCGTATCTTTTCCGCTGTCTGCATTCACCTTATAGATCTGGGACTTCTCATTGGTCCAGGAAAGAAGGTTCGTCTCCACATCTGTCAGCACAGCTGTCAGCTTACTGTTTATATCGTCACCTGTGGTATAGAGTGTTTCTGATACCACAGTATCCATTGCAAAATCTGTATCGGTATATGTCTGTACATCATTTTCCGAAGCAGCCATGCACAGCACAGGAAACAACACCGCAATTCCTGTAAATGTAGCTGCTGCCAGAAAAGTTTTCTTTTTCAGAGCCTGATATCTCATAGATCATTTTTCCTCAATTGTTCCAATGTGAATATTTTTTCTCGGGCATGCTGCGGCACATGCGTGGCAGCAAAGACATTCGCCGGATCTGCCTGTGTCGCCGTCGATATCCAGATGAGCCGGACATCTTTTTTTACAGAGACCACATTTCGGCGGACATTTCTCACTGGTTCTCCGAAACAGTGCACCCGGAAGGATTGGCATTAATGCAAAAACCGCTCCCATGGGACAGAGAAACTGGCAGAAAAACCTTTCCTGTGTACACATTCCCACAATGATCAGCACCAGGAACACAATTCCCACCAGATATTTGCTGTTCGGGAGCCGTCCTGCCGTGAGCATGGAAAAAACATCCCACGGGCTGGTTCCCGTAAGCTTTCCGTATACACCTGTAAGGCAGAAAAGCAGGATCAGTGCCAGTACGATATATTTAACTTTCTGAAGCCCGTGAACCATTTTTTCGGAAAGAACCGGTTTCTTTTTTTTGTGAAAGCATTTCATCCGGATCCAGGAAAAGCCTTCATATACGGCATCTCCGAAAGATCCGAATGCACACGCATATCCGCAGAAATGTCTTCCGAAAAAGCAGGTAAAGATCAGAAGCACTGCCGTTACAGTCAGAAAGGAATTCCACTCCACCGGCTGACCGGCCGCAATGGCAAGAAAGATCGATTTGATACCTGCAAAGGCTGTAGAAAACAGAGACGGGGCGGCAATAAAAAATGCCAGCTGTATTCCCGCACGCATCAGCCTTACCTCCCGCTGTCTTTTTTTCATGAGTTTTCCGCCTTTCCAAGTGCCGCATCCACTGCGTTCAGGATTCCTGTGGAGCTGAACGTTGCTCCGGATACGGTATCCACATCTGTACTCTGAGCACTCAGGACGGAATCGATTACGCTCTCTGCCTGTGAAAGATATGCACTGTCCTCGCCTGGGGCGCTGACTACGTTGATGGATGTGATCTCATCACCGACAAGTGTCACTTCCACCTGAATGGTCCCGCCGTATCCCTCGGCTTCTCCTGTATAGGTTCCATCTTTATATACATTATCGGAATCTGCGGTTGCTGTGTCCTCTGCGTCTGCATCGGATACATTGCCGTCTGAAGTGTCTGTTGTTTTGTCATCGCCTGCTGTATCTGTATCACTGCTGCCTGATCCTGCAGATGCTGCCTGATTCTGCATACGATTTACATAACTCGTCTCCAGCGCACTGAGAAGTTCATTCTGCTGCTCCTGAAGTGTATCTACCTTATCTGTCAGAGCCGCGATCTCTTTTTCATTTGCCTGGGCTTTCATGCTGCTGTTATAAAAAAGTACAGCCAGGATCACCAACAGTAAGGAGATCACTCTCATATAAAAATTCTGATTTTTCATCTCTTTTCTCCCTTGTATTTTTAACAATTCTGTAAATTGCTGCATCAGACTCACGCTATGCGAACATATATTGCTACGTCAGATGCTCTCGATCCAGTCCTGTAATCTGCGTATAACTGTCTTTTGGATAAATTATATAGTTTTTATCCATATACATAAATTAGTTTTGATTAATCTTTTTTATAAAATTAGACGATGCTAACTTACAGTTAGGTATTATATCACCTGTTTTTTTTCTTGTCTACACTTTTGTTAGCAGTCTATAACTTTTTCCAATATGAATTTTTCTGTTTTATGTCTTTTATAAAAGAAAAATCATCGCCACTCCTCCCTTTCCGTTGGGAACAGCTGTATGAATTATGGTTAGATATCATTAACTTATGTTTGCCTTTTAATTTCGATTATGATATGATTTTTTCTGAATCTGTAACAGAAATGGAGATTTGTTTTGAAGAAAAAAGAATTGATTTTTATTGCCGGGATCCTGATTCTGGCGGGGGTTCTCTGGCTTGGTTTTCAGATTGCGGGGAAACGTTCCCATAATACGATCCGTATTACCGTTGACGGAAAAGAATTCGGAACCTATTCGCTTTCCCAGGACCAGATCATCCACATCGGAGACACCAATGTCTGCGAAATCAAAGATGGAAAAGTTACAATGATCGAAGCAACCTGCCCGGATCATTACTGTATGAAACAGAAGGCTGTGGACGAGCACGGCGGTTCCATCATCTGCCTTCCTAATAAGGTTGTGATAGAAGGGGAAAATACTGCAGAGGATTTGGATTCGGAGAGTTCGCCTAAAATTGATGCGGTGACATAAAATTTCCGGAGAATATGCGTAATACGTGTTCTCCGTAGAGTTTTCTCTGACAGACGGTATTCTGTCTGTGCTGTTTCTGCAACGATATTCCTGCAACAAATGAAAGGATTTATTTATGAAACGAAAAACAGCTTATCTCGGATTATTTGCCGCAGTAGCGATCATTTTTGGATATGTGGAGTCTCTGGTCCCTGTATTTACAGGAATTCCGGGTATCAAGCTCGGGCTTGCAAACCTGGCGGTACTTTTTATACTGGACCGATATTCCTTTAAAGAAGCGGCTCTCGTGTCCGTTGTCAGAATCCTGGTGATCGGATTTATGTTTGGAAATCTGTTCAGTATTTTGTATAGTCTGGCTGGCGCTGCGCTTAGCCTGACTGTGATGGATCTTTTGAAAAAACATTCCGGCTTCAGTCTGATCGGTATCAGTGTGGCCGGTGGTGTCACACATAATATCGGGCAGCTGATCGTTGCCATGATCGTGGTGAGCAATACGAGTTTGATGATTTATGCACCGGCACTGCTGGTGGCAGGAGTCCTGGCGGGGATTCTCATAGGTGGGTTGACAAAGGAGGTTGTGGGACGACTTCCTTTGAATCTATAATTATGTGGTTTGCTTTTTGGATTATGGCTTTCACTTTTTTAAGTGAGGGGAAATTGTGTGGTTTGATTTTTTAGATTATAGTTTTCACTTTTTGAAGTGAGATAAATTGGGTAGTTTGATTTTTTGGGATTGTAGTTTTCACTTTTTGAAGTGTGAGGAAATTGGATGGTTTGATTTTTTGGATTATAGTTTTCACTTTTTGAAGTGAGATAAATTGGATAGTTTGATTTTTTGGGATTGTAGTTTTCACCTTTTGAAGTGAGAGGAAATTGGATGGTTTGATTTTTTTGAATTATAGTTTTCACTTTTTGAAAGTGGGTAATTTGCGAGAAGGGGAAGCACTCATAGTTGCGAAGGCCGTCTCCCCTTCTCGCGCTCTTCCCCTCCTGGCCACGCC
>OLGO01001646.1_pt1 | contig 13681 bp, 13 predicted proteins | sample 1605861 | NCBI WGS metagenome assembly OLGO01 (sample SAMN03283253) | human gut metagenome | biome: human-associated habitat; material: feces | host: Homo sapiens | place: USA | collected 2013
GTGGAGGGGAACTACAAGTACACCTACAACAACGGGCATCTGGCGATGGCAGACCCGATTGCTGCCGCACGAAACTTTCTGAACGCATTGGAGAGGATTCCGACCATCATCGACCAGTACAAGTCTAAGAACGAAGTGCTGGAAAAGGAGATTCCGCAGTTGCAGGAGATAGCGGGCAAGGTGTGGAAGAAGGAGGACGAGCTGAAACAGCTGAAGTCCGAACTCGCCGCACTGGACCGCAAGATACAGCTTGAGCTGGCTCCGGCTCAGGAAAACACAGAAGAGAACCGGCAAGGCAACGAGAAAAAACAGACGGAACAACAGCCGGAAAGCCCGCACGTGGACTTTGTACGCAGTCATTTAATTATAGGGAGACCCGGTTTATCGGAATCCAAAGGTGTAAAACTTTAATATCGAAGTCTTGACAGAAAAAGCCAGTGGTTGAATTTTTCACCACTGGCTTTAATTCTAATAATTTTTCAATCTAATATGACCGAATCTATAACGTTAAATCATAGATTATGTGTCTATTTGTGAAGAAAAAGACGTAACTTTGTATCAAAATCAAATAAGCATAACAATGGAACCATCTATATACAGTTTTTCACTTTATACCGCACTGCCGTTGATGTTATTCTTCGGCTTTTATTTTTTGTTTGCAAAGACTCCTGAAAAGAAAATTTTCAAGAATTATCTCCGCTCTCGACAGATTATGGGTATAGCTATGCTACTGCTTTCGGCAAACTATTCGGTACATTTCTTCTTTGGTATCCGATTCAAAAATGCGGATTCTGCCATATTGATGAACATGTCCACATACTTCCTGTGCTATTCTCTGTTCAGTTCGGCATTGATAATGTTGCTTGATCGTTTTTACATTACCAAACGGCGTGTGTGGACACATATCATTTTATGGATTATATTTTCAACTCTTTCCGGAGTTGTGTTGTTCCTGTTGCCAAGCGGAATCATGCAAAAAATCTCTTTATTTGCTTTAGCTGTATGGTTAGTCGTTTTTGGAATCGTTTTAGCTCGCAGAGTCATAATTGCATATCGTAGAGCCATTCGGATTTTCAATGAAACTCAGGCGGATGATATAGGCACATATATCGAATGGCTTTCCATATTCACTTATTGGGCTGTTATCTTCGGTGTCGGATGCGGATTGCTGACATTTCTGCCAGACAAATATGTTTTTATCTGGATTTTGTCGTCAATACCGTTCTACAGCTATCTTTTCTACAGCTATCAGAACTACCTGCTGTTCTATGAACAGGTGGAAAATGCTTTTGAGCAAGATATACAGTCTGAAGAAGAACTTCTGACAGATACGGAAACAGAACCTGAAATAGTTTCTGAGAAAGAAGTTCCAGTGTCCTATACAGAAATTATAGAGAAAGTGGCCAACTGGATAAAGACAGACGGCTATGTCCAGCAGGGACTTACCATAAAAGAACTGTCCGAAATACTTCATACGAACCGTACCTATCTTTCCGCTTATATCAAGACTACGTATAAAATGACATTCCGCGAATGGATAACCGGTCTCCGGTTGGAGTATGCGAAAAACATACTGAAGGAGCATCCGGAAATCAATATACAGAAGCTGGCTGAGTCTTCCGGTTTTCTTTCCCGCAGTAACTTTATCAAATCATTTACAGAGAAGGAAGGATGTACGCCTGGCAAGTGGAAAAAAGCAAATCTGGAATAATTTGTGTGGTAAAAAGCCGATGAAAAAGGTCTCAGAAGCTCATTTTCAAAAAGTGCTCAAGCGACAAAAAAGTGCTAATTCGACAAAAAAAGTGCTCAAACGACAATTTGAAAAGTGCTCAAACGACAATTTTTATAAAACGCTGTATTTCAACAGAAAAAGTTTTTGTAATATTTTGGGCGCTGAATGGCATTTATTACCTTTGGAGAAGACAAAGATAATAAATTCAAGTTTATATGAGCAGAAAAATCACTTTTCTCACCCTGTTTCTGTGGCTGATGACGGTAACTTTTCCTGTCATTGCGCAGCAGAAAGCAGACACGACCTACACCTTCCGCTTCGTTCCGCAGAAGGACATGTTCTACGTGCCTTGGAATGGCAATGACACGGAACTTGCCCGCCTGTTGGAATGTATCGAAAACAACAAAGCAACAATTCTTGACGGCAAACTGCCGCTATTGGTTGACGGATATTGCAATTCGCAGAGCAGTGAAGTCAAGAACCTTGCAACAGCGAAGATTCGTGCCAACCGTGTGAAATCAGAACTGATTACACGAGCGAAAATCAAGGAAGAAAACTTCATTACCCGCAATCATGTGACAGAGGGTGATTTTGTCACCGTGCGCCTGACGGTACCGGTAAAGGAAACAGCCGTGACGGATGCGGAAGCAGAAGCACGACGCAAGGCGGAAGCCGAACGCTTAGAAACCGAGAAGCGTGCCGAGCAGGAACGGCTTGCCGAAGAGCAGCGCAAGGCGGAAGAAGCCCGACTTGCCGCTGAAAAGGCAGAAGCCGAGAAAACCGCTCAACAAAATACACTTGCCGACACGCTGTCGGAAACCAAAATCACAACTGATTATCATCTCTCCCTGCGTGCCAACCTGCTGCGCTGGGCTACCTTGACACCAGATTTAGGACTTGAATGGCGCATCTGTCCATCGTGGGGCATTGCCGTAAACGGCTCGTGGACTTCTTGGAGCTGGAGTGACAAAGACCGCCGCTATGCACTCTGGGAAGTGGCTCCGGAAGTACGTTACTATATGGGTGAGAAGAAAGCCTGGCATCTGGGCGCGATGTTCAAGGCTGGACAGTTCAACTACAAGCTTTCCGAAACAGGCAAGCAGGGCGACCTGATGGGTGGCGGCATCACCGCCGGCTATCAGCTGCGGCTGAACAAGGCACTGGCTCTTGATTTCAACCTCGGTTTGGGCTACCTGAATGCCGATTTCGAAAAATATGAAGTCATCGACGGTGTGCGTGTACGCCGCGGCAACGAAACAAAAGATTGGTGGGGCCCCATCAATGCCGGTGTGACATTGGTATGGAAGTTATTCTAACACGGAGGAATAGAATATGAAAGCAAGACAATATATAAATATGATGGGAATGGCAGCCGCCGTGCTGCTCTCTTCCTGCGTGAAGGACACGCTTTATGACACGCCGCATCCCGACTATGGGAAGATTGCGGTGACAGCCGACTGGTCGGCACGCGGTGAGGGTATCGACATACCTACCACATGGACGGTTACCATGGGTGACTATACGGGTACGGAGACTTCCGCCACCCATGCCCCCAACCATCTGTTTGCTCCGGGCAGCTACACCCTTGCGGTGTGGAACCCTGCTGAAGGAATCATGGTAAATGGTACCACCGCCACCATTGCCGCAGCCACGGGAAACCGGGCAGGCACGGATGCCTTTGTGAACAATGCCCCGGGATGGTTCTTCACCTATACGAAACAGGTGAGCATCGAGAAAGACAAGGACTATCCGCTGACCGCCGCAATGAAGCAGCAGGTACGCGAACTGACGCTTGTCGTCGAACCTACAGGTGATGCCGCCGGACGCATCACGGAGATTGTTGCCCATCTGACGGGTGCAGCCGGAACACTCGACTTCGCTACCGATACCTACGGAGCCGCTTCAAACGTCGTGCTGCCCTTCACCAAGATAACCGAAGGTGACGATGCCGGCAAGTGGAAAGCCACGGTGCGGTTGCTGGGTGTGACCGGCACGGAACAACTGCTGACGGGTGAAATCCGCTATGCGGACGGCAACCCGACCCCCACGACGCTGAAAAGCGACATCACGGAAGCCCTCAAGGGGTTCAACACCGGAAAGGGCGAATCGCTGACCCTCGGCGGAACGCTGGTTGAGACTCCCGAAGGCATGGAAGTGGACGGAGTCGAAATCAACGGCTGGGAAGAAGTGAAAGGTGATGATGTAAATGCCGATTTGTAAATAATTAGCAAACCGAACGCAGAAGCAAAGCTTGCTTTGATTTTGCTAAGGTGCAGCAATTATTGAAATGGAATTTAACTAATATAATAACAGAATATAATGAAGACAAGATTTTTTGCACTTGCGATGCTCGCCCTCGCACTGGTAGCCTGCAACAACGACAACGAGAACCTGAACGGTGACCCCGTGGCCGCCCAGTTTACCGCCAACATCGCCCCCGCCACCCGCGCCAGCGGAACCACCTGGACTGCCGGCGACCGTATCGGCATCACCGACATCGGCAACGATTCCCAGTACGGCAACGTGCCTTTCATCCTGAAAAACGGGAAATTTGAGGCAGAAGGAAAGGTTATCTATATCGAAGATACAAAGACCCATACTTTCCGCGCCTACTATCCGTACAACACGACGGGAGGCATCCTCGCAGCCACGACCGATGCCACGGCGCAGCAAAACAAGCCTGCCATCGACTTCCTCTTTGCTTCAGGAGCCACGGGAGACAAAAACAACCCGGTAGTAAGCTTCACCGACAAAACCGCCAAAGGCGGTGAAGACAACTCCTTCCACCACCGCATGAGCCAGATAACCCTTACCTTCGAGGCGGGCGACGGCGTGAATTTCAGCGTGGTCAAGCCTGAACGTTACACGCTGGACGGATTGTTACTCACCGGTACGTTCAACACGGCCGACGGTATTGCCACCGCAGACAACGGAGTACAGACCGGAGAACTGGCCATGAATCTGGCAGACGGCAATCTCACGTCATCGATCATCCTCTTCCCGCAGACAGTTGCATCCCTGCCGTTGGTTGTGAATTACAAAGGTCAGGAATATCATGCCACACTCACCATGCCCGAAGGCGCACTGCTGGCGGGCAACAACTATACCTATACCGTCAAGGTACGCAACAAAGTCCTTGAAGTCAGCGAAGCCACCATTGCAAAGTGGAACGATATAGACGGTGGAGATGTGGGTGCTGACCTGTAGGATTTTAATAATTAATCGATTAGAATGAAGAATTATGAGACATAGATTATTTATCCCCGCAGCCACCGCACTGCTGTTCGCCCTCGCCGCCTGCACGCAGGACGAACTTGCTGACGATAACCGTCTGCCCGAAGGTGAATACCCCGTCGTCATCCGTGCCACCGGACTGTCCGTAGAAGCAACGCCGCTGGCAGCCCATTCCACCCGTGCCGCTGTGGACGGCGACTGGCAGGGCGTCACTTCCGTGGCACTCAAGATGGGCGATGCGGTAAAGGAATACACCGTTACGGCTTCTACCGATTTCAAGAGTGCCACGCTTTCACGCGAGAACGCCCCGTACTACTGGACCAGCCGCGACCCGATTACCGTATCGGCATGGTGGCCCTTCGACAATGCCGACATCACACAGATGCCTGCCGTGAAGGTGGCCGAAGACCAAAGCAAATTGGCTGACTTCCAGAACAGCGACTTCATCTCTGCTGAGAACCGGAAGGTGGAATTTAACAACCCGACTCTTGAATTTACCCACCGCACGGCACGCGTGACAATCGAACTGAAGCCCGGCACGGGATTCACGAGCGTCGCTGGTGCCACGGTGAGCCTCATGAGCCTGTCCGCCGATAACGGCAACCCGACCGCCATCAAGACCTACAACGCAAGCGGCAACACCTACGAGGCACTGACCGCCCCGCAGACCGTTGCGGCAGGCAAGCCGTTCGTCAAGGTGGAACTCGGCGGCGGCACCTTCTACTTCCGTCCGCAGAACAACGTCGTATTAGAAGCGGGCAGCCGCTATAAATATACCGTTAAGGTGAACGCCACCGGCTTGACGTTAGAGGGTTGCACCATCGGCAGCTGGGTTGACGGCGGCGGCGAGAGCGGCGAGGCTGAGGATTTGGGCTACATCTACGACAGCAACACCAAGACCTACACGGTCTATAACGCCAACGGCCTACTGGCATGGAACAAAGCCATACAAAAAGATGAATCGATAAATTGCACCCTCACCGCCGACATCGACCTGACGGGTAGGGAATGGACACGTTTAGACACATGGCCAGGCTACTCCGGCGTCTTTAATGGGCAGGGACACAGCATTACGGGATTAAACTTTTCAGCAGCGAGGTTTGGACTTTTTCTTTTTTTAAATCAAAGTGGAGTGATAAAGAACCTACAACTCATAGATGTGAATCTGGATGGCAGTAGTGGAGGAGCTGCTGGAATGGTGGACCGAAATCATGGCCAAATCATTGCCTGCTCTGTGACGGGAAAACTTACTGTACATAGTGGTGGTATAGCCAATGCAAATTATGGCGATATCATCGCTTGCTGGTTCAACGGCACATTGAAAGATGAGGCTGGCTGTGGAACTATAGTGCGTTTCAACTACAAGAATATAACTTCCTGTTATTGGGGAGGCAATGCCGAGCAAGGAGTACTCCGTAATGAAGGAGGAACGGTAGTTGCCACGAAGGTAGACGGCGCGACCGTGAAATGGCAGACAGCCGTCGACGGCATGAACACCGCCCTCACCGGCAACGACTACCAGTGGACACTCGGCACCGGCGGTCTGCCCGTACTGAAAAGAAACAATAAAAACCCCTAAACAACACGCATCATGAAACGAACAAACATCCATATATTCGCAGCCCTCGCCCTGCTGTTCGCCCTCGCCGCCTGCACGCAGGACGAAGCAGGCTTCCTGTCTGAAGGGGCGGAAGGCACACCCATCGTCTTCACCGCCACGGGGCTGAACCCCGCCGCGACAGCCACCGCCGGCACCCGTGCCCCGGTGGACGGCAATTGGGAGGGTGTGCAGAGCGTGGCAGTCCTGATGGACGGCACGGTGAAGGCATACGACGTGACGCCCTCCACCGTCGACAACACAAGCGCCACGCTGACCTCCACTGACCCGTACTACTGGACCAACCACAACGACATCACCGTCACAGCGTGGTGGCCCTACACCGCTGGCGAGACAACCCCACCTGCGGTAAAGGTAAAAGCCAACCAAAGTACCCAGAAAGACTTTGATGGCAGTGACCTCATCGTAGCCGACGGACAGACGGTGACCTACGGTAGCCCCACGCTCCGCTTCACCCACCGCACGGCGCGAGTGACCATCGTTCTGACGGACTACACCGAGGGGCTGGCATCCGTGCAGCTGACGGGTCTCTCCACCGAGAATGACAATCCAGATAAAATCACCCCGTATGACAAGGGCAGCAACACCTACATCGCCCTCGTAGCCCCGCAAAGTGTAGCAGCTGGCACGGCCTTCATTACCTGCACCTTCACTAACGGCAAGACCTTCGTTTATAAGATGAAGAATGCTACCGACTGGCAGGCGGGCGGTGAATATACCTACACCGTCTCCCTCGCTGCGGCAAAAGACCTGGGCTATACCATAGAGAGCGACGGCAGCTACACCGTGACCTCCGCTGATGGCCTGATGAATGTAGCCGAATTAGTGAACGGAGGTAAGACCGACATTAACATTACCCTCGAAAAAAACATCGACCTCACAGGTAAAGACTGGACGCCGATAGGCACAGACTACGACAACTCATACAAAGGCACCTTCGACGGTGGCGGCCATACCATTACGGGGCTGACCTTTACGACAAATGACGAATATGCGGGTCTGTTCGGCTGGCTCAATAGAGCTGGTACGGTGAAGAACGTGGTGATGGAGGGCGTACAGATAACAAGCAATCAAATATATGGCGGCAGTATTGGCGGCGTGGTAGGATATAGCTGGGGCACCATTGAAAACTGCTCGGTGTCGGGCAGCGTCAGCGGCACGGTGTATGTCGGCGGTGTGGTGGGTGCTCAAATAGACGGTTCCATCACCGGATGCAGTTCCTCTGCCACAGTGAAGGGAATGGTCGATGTCGGCGGCGTGGCAGGTCAGACGAATTCGAGTGCCACCCTGACCGCTTGCTATGCCACGGGCAACGTGACCATAGAAATAGACCCCGCAAAGAATATCGCTGGCGGCAGTCTGGTGGGAATGAACGCAGGAAGCAGCCTCCTTGCCTGCTATGCCACGGGCAACGTAACCAGTACGGGTAGTAGCACTGGCTATATGCATATCGGCGGCTTTTTGGGAAATAACTACACCACCGTGACCGCCGGCTATTGGAAGAACAATCATGAACAAGGCATCGGCTACAATAGGGAAAGCACCGGAGCCACGAAGGTGGACGGCTCTGTCGTTACCTGGCAGAAAGCCGTTGATGCCATGAACACCGCCTTGCAGAACGCAGGCTCAAAGTGGCGTTACGAACTTAAAGGAGCATTGCCTACCTTGAGGAAGCAGTAAGCCGTTGCGGACGGAAATGTTCCGCCCGCAACGAACATTAACCGAAGTATAACCCCAATAAAAAAGGAGGACGTGATGGAACACACGGAGAATCCACCATATTGGTTTTGGCATCAAGGCATTGTCAATAATAATATAGACTCCAGTGTAAATATGGAAGCTGTAAGCCGGACATTGTCAAGATTGGTGCTCATTAAAGACAACAAATCAAGTAATTAAATAAAAAACATGGGACTTTTTCACAGAGGCAAGAAAAATAATGACGATGAGCCGGACAGTGTTCAAACCAATGTAAGCGGTTGAGCAAATACATCTTGTCATAATATCCTTTCCCGCTTATCTTTGTGTGCAAAAAGGATTTATGGCAAAATATATGACAAGGGAGGAGTTTTTCCATATTCTTCTTCGACAACGCCAAAGCAACTTAACGGTAAAGGACTTTTGTGCGAATGAAGGATATAACCGTTCCCAGTTTTACGACTGGCGCTCACGTTTCAATATCTCGGACGAGGAGCTTAAATCCGGAAGTGTTCCCACAGCTGGCATGGATGGTTTTGTTCCGATAAGCATAGACAACAACAATGTATCTGCACCAACGTTTCAGTCCCAACCTGCCTTGTGTCCGCAAAAGACAGAGAAAACTTCCGGTAAATGTACTGACAACTCGGAAATATCCCTGGAGCTTCCCAACGGGATTAAAATGAAATTTAAGGGCACGGGTGGCTGTAAAGCCGCTTTGAGCCTGCTCACTAAACTGTGTGGAACATGTTTTGCCTGAACGACTCCACGCGTTACTTTTTATGCCCCGGCAGTACCGACATGCGTAAGGGCATGTTCAGCTTGAGCGGTCTGATCCGGGAAAAAATGAACGGGGATGTCCGGAATGGAGATGTGTACATTTTTATCAACAGGCTGAAAAACCGTATAAAGCTTCTGCACGCAGAAACGGGAGGTCTGGTGATGTACGAGAAACTGCTTGAGGAAGGAACTTTTAAAATCCCCGCTTATGATCCTGAAACCCACTCGTACCCCATGACATGGAGTGATCTTGTCATCATGGTGGAAGGCATCAACGAGGACAAACGAAAGGGAAGGCAAAGACGGCTCTCCGATCAGAAAAGACACTGGCAAATATCTGTAAACAAATAGCTTGCCGGCTTGCTTTTCCGGTTGTTTTTCACTACCTTTATACAATCAAACAGGATATTGAATGACAACGAAAGAAGATATGCCGAAGCGGGTGACGGACCCCATGCTGGAACAGCTTGCCTTGCTGATGGAGACAAACCGGAAGCAAAGTGAGATCATCGAGTCCCAGGCCAAGACCATAGAGGAGCTCCGTGCCACGATAGTTGAACTGAACGCTTCCCTTGCATGGTTGAAAAGGAAAGTGTTCGGGAAGATGAGTGAGAAATGCAATCCTATAAACAACGGGGACCCCATGCTCCCTTTTGATTACGGCGACTTGGGACAGATAGAGGCGGAAATCGAAGCGGCCAGAAACAAGGCGGCGCAGATTATCACCCCCAAACCCCAAGTCGCCGGTAAAACTCCACGCCGCAACCGGATCATCATGGACGACCTTCCGGTCGTGACGGTTGTCATCGAGCCGGAAGACCTCGACCTTGGCAAATACGTCAAGATAGGCGAGGAACACACCAGAACCCTTGAGATGAAACCCGGGTATCTCTATGTAAAAGACACGGTACGCCCCACGTATGCAATCAAAGACGAAACGGAGGCAGTTGAAAACGGGAAGCGGATGGTAGTTACCGCTCCTTTGCCGTTGATGCCCATATATAAAGGTATGCCCGGGGCTTCCATGCTCGCGGAGATACTTTTACAGAAATACGAGTATCACGTTCCGTTTTACCGGCAGGTCAAGCAACCGGAACACCTGGGAGTGAAACTGTCGAGAAACACGTTGAATGGCTGGTTCAAGCCGGTCTGTGAACTTTTAAGACCTCTTTACCTTGAACTCAAAAAGAAAGTCCTCTCCTCTGACTACATACAGGTGGATGAAACCACTCTCCCGGTCATAGACCATGACAGGCATAAGGCGGCAAAGGAGTATATCTGGATAGTACGAGCGGCGGTGCCGCGCCTGCTCTTCTTCCATTATGCCAACGGATCGCGTTCTCAAAAGGTGGCGGTCGATCTTTTGAAAACGTTCAAAGGATACCTCCAGTGTGACGGCTACTCCGCTTATGACGCTTTTGAGAACCGGAAGGACGTGCGCCTGTGCGGATGTCTCGCACATATCAGACGCCACATAGAGTCATGCAGGGAAGAGAACCGGGAATATGCCATGCAAGGACTTAAATTTATACAAGATCTGTATAACGTGGAGTATATGGCTGATGAGCGGCAACTCTCCTATGAGGAACGTGCAGCGCTACGGCAACGTCTGGCCGGTCCGCTACTTGACGCCTTCGAGCTCTGGCTTCAAAACACATACCCCAAAGTGCTTAAGCGCAGTCTGATGGGGAAGGCTATAGCCTACGCTTATCCTCTCATACCAAGAATGAGGCATTATCTGTACGATGGAAGAATTTTTATAGATAACAACAGGGCGGAGAACGCACTTAGACCTATGGTTTTGACCAGAAAGAATATGCTGTTCTGTGGAAATCAGCAAGCGGCTGAAAACACGGCTGTCATCTGCTCGTTACTCGGTTCCTGTAAGGAATGTGGAGTCAATCCACGTGAGTGGCTGAATGATGTAATCAGCAAACTTCCCTATTATCTTACTCCCAAGTCAGAGAAAAAACTCACCGAGCTCCTTCCTGACAGATGGGGTGGATACCGACAAAGCCACGACACTCTCCCGACAGTCACGGGAATGTCTATGGACAATCCCAGGACTGTCCATAGACAAACTGTACACGCAACCTGAAACTCTGACGAACCGATAAGTCTTACCACTGCACATATACATAACTCAAGCAGAGTGATTTCTCTTGGGAAAAATCAAATGTACAAGATGTATTTGCTCAACCGCTTACGTTCTTCTATACGTTCATAAAGGAAGCTGTCCGAAATAATTCAGCAGTGCATAATAACAGTCGCAGAAGAACTCACAGGAGCGTTTCTCGTTTTGGTACGAGAGGTTCGACTTGGAGGGAGCACATGGGATGCCCAAGTGGTTCAAGTTGCCGTTGGCTGAATGCAGGCCGTTGCTGATTTCACGCAATGGCACGTAGTCGACGAACTGGCAGAATATCATGCTTACAAGTGGCTCAAGAAAAGACTGGAACGACTTTCACCATCTGCTGTTCTTTAAGTTAATTGCAACAAGTTCAAATCATCAGTAACCAATCCATCCAATACATGTTGAATTTTATCAGATATGGCCTTATCTATGCCATACGTGACGCACAATGATTGAAATTTGCTTACAGCATCGAACACCTGTAATATCTTCTTTTCAGGATTTTCCACAAAATCCTCGGCGAAATTGACAAAATCACTTGTGGTCAAGGCCGATCTCTTGCCCATCACACCCATAGAATGAATATGTGCAGAAGAATTTTCCCATGTATTTGCCGTGAACATTACATCATATGCAGGTGATAAACGCCATACCCCTGCCTTATCCATGATAAACGATATGTTCTTATTATGATCATCGGATATACCTGCGACATAATTAAATACCATTCTGATAAATATCTGATCTTTGTCTTCCTGGGGAAGTTTCAGAGTCTCTGCTATCCAACACAGCTTCATATAATCATCTGCACCCGGCATAATGGCCGCAAGGGTCTGACTAAAGAGCTTTTCTCCATTCTTACGATCAAATCTTTCCGTTACGAAATGATTTCTTCCATCAATTTCTTTCAGGAAGCATGGCATCATGTTGATTCCCGCCGCCTTTGCCATTTCGCTATATACCATTTCTATCTCTGTGGTAGGAGAGTCATCTGCTTCTTTAAATTTGATGATATACTGCTTAAAATTTTCAGGCAAATCCACCTGGCCGGAACGAAACTCTTCCGTTTCGAGATTATAGGCAATCACTGCCTTCGGGCGCATGCCACCGGCAGAAGTTCCAAGATATATCAACTTTTTCATCGTGAGGCTATCCTCCGGTGATATGACAGCAGCATCTCGATCATTATATATTTTAGAAGCCAAAGTTGCCAATGATGACATATTTACTGACTCATGGATGGCATCATCATTAAATTCCGGTTCAAATTCCAATGCTCCCATAGCCCTCTTGCCAATATAAGAGAGCTTCAATAGAGGCAATGATTCCGTAACCTTTATATTATTATCCGTGAGCCATTGGTCAAATAGGGAAGCCCCCCATTTGTCAGGAAGCGCATCTGCAAGAAATTCCGGAAGCCCTTGATATAATTTATCTTTATTCCCATAGAAAGACGCAAACAAAGGGGTTCTCTTAGGGTGTGTGGAAGGGCATATATCATAATCTTGTTTCCTATATTCATCCGTAAATTGGAATACAGAACAATGCTTTTCAAAGTCCCAATTCAATTTGCCAATGCAAGTCCCCCACAGATATACATTCACTATAATCGGCTCTTTCTTCATACCATCTTACGTTTACCGTTAATTCTTTGTATTCTTTTACCTGTTTTTTCATTGATTAGGAAAGGGGAGTCTGGAAGTTCCGGAACCAAACCGACAACGCCTTCAAGAGTTCCACTTATACGCAAAATCTTAAGCAATGTACTTAGGGCAATATCACTTACTTTACAAGATTCTATTCTCTTAATAGTAACGATAGATACTCCTGCCTTATCCGCAAATTCTTGCTGGGAAAAACAGCAGCTAAGTCTTATAGACTTAACTCTCTTGCAGATTTCCTTTACAATACATTCATCTGAAAATTCGTATATTGTATATGTATCATATAATCTTTTCATAGAAAAACATATTTAGGTATCATTTTTGATACAAAAATACCGATAAATCTGAAAATCACCAAATTAAGAAACACTTTTTTTATAATCTTCTGCCGCATTAGCAAACGATTGAAGCGACCTTGTGCCGCTTCAATCGTTTGATTGCTTTTTCTTTTTAGTCCGGGGGTTCTTATTTTTCCGGAGTCGGGTAGAACTTAGTAGCTACCATCACAATGCGGTTACGTTTCTCCCCACTTTTAGAATCCGTCCATTCTTCCGGCTTAAAGTAGCCTTCAACGGTAATCAGTACATCTTTTTGCAGTATCCAAAAAGCATAGCGGTCTTCCATCTTACTCTAGGCTTCAACTTTCATAACAGAGGAAACAAATGTTTTTTCTTCATTTATCTTGCCTATGCGACTGACCACAATAGAGAAGTGTGCAACCTTTACTATTTCGAATAAATGGATTTCTGCATCCCTACAAATCCTGCCTGTTACTGCGAATGAATTTTCAATCTTTTTCATATCTCTGATTTTTTAGAAGT